>Ga0080004_1121909_pt1 | contig 36899 bp, 36 predicted proteins | sample WasSprMetagenome_FD_69207 | JGI IMG/M metagenome (GOLD analysis project Ga0080004, IMG submission 69207) | Sulfidic aquatic microbial communities from Washburn Spring, Yellowstone National Park, USA - WS (SPADES assembly) (version 2) | ecosystem: Environmental > Aquatic > Thermal springs > Hot...
ACGTAACAACAATCTTTGAAGCTATAGGAGAGGTTAAGGCTGGAAAGCTCAGCTTGGACGAGCTGAAAATGATTGAGGATAAAGCCTTCCCCGGGTGCGGTTCATGTAATGGCATGTACACGGCGAACACTATGGCGTGCATTACCGAGGCATTAGGAATGTCACTTCCGGGATGTGCGACAGCTCTTGCGGTTTCTTCAGCTAAACTGAGGATTGCTAAGGAAAGCGGGGAGAAAATTGTTGAACTAGTTCGCAAAAATATTAAGCCAAGAGACATAATGACAAAAAAGGCTTTTGAAAACGCGGTCGTAGTGGACTTAGCCTTAGGCGGGTCAACAAATACTGTGTTACATTTAAAGGCCATAGCCAAAGAAGCTGGGGTAGACCTTCCCCTGAGTGTATTTGACAACTATGGTAGGAAGGTTCCACATTTATGCGACATGAGGCCAGCAGGCCCGCATGACATCCAGGAGTTAGACGATGCAGGCGGAATTCCAGCTTTGATGAAGGAGTTAAAGCAGTTTCTTCATTCAGACGTGTTAACAGTTACTGGAAAAACCGTTTGGGAAAACATTAAAGATGCAATAGTCTATAACCGTGAGGTAATTAGACCGCTTCGCAACCCCATTCAAAGCGAGGGTGGACTTGGAATATTGTATGGAAACCTGGCTCCAAAGGGAGCCGTTGTGAAGCTGAGCGCTGTTCCACGAAAAATGCTCCGCCACGCTGGTCCAGCTAAAGTTTACGATTCGGAAGAGGAGGCTGTGAAAGCCATTTTAGACGGCAAAATAGTTGGAGGCGACGTTGTCGTAATCAGATATGAAGGCCCAAAAGGAGGGCCTGGAATGAGGGAGATGCTTTCACCTACGGCGACTATAACTGGCATGGGCTTGGCTGAATCCGTCGCTTTAGTAACTGATGGTAGATTTTCTGGAGCAAGCAGAGGGCTGTGCATCGGTCATGTTTCGCCAGAAGCTGCGGAGGGGGGGCCAATAGCGGCGCTTAAGAATGGAGACGTCATCGAAATTGATCTACCTGAGAGGAGAATAAATGTAAAGTTAGGCGAAGAAGTTATTAAAGAACGCCTTGCCTGCTGGAAACCTAAACCGCCAAAAATCTGTTCGGGATATATTCAAAGATACGTATGTTTAGTTGGATCGGCTGATGAAGGAGGAGTTTTTAAAGAAAAGTTATGTTAAGTGGTGTTTATGAAAGAAAGACCTTTAAAAGTGGCTTTTCAAGGAGAAATGGGGGCTTATAGCGAAGTAGCTGTTTACAAATGCTTTGGCGGCAAGGTTCAACCGGTTCCATGTAAAAGTTTCCAAGAGGTTTTTAGCGGAGTTGATTCTGGGCTTGTGGATTATGGTGTTCTCCCAATAGAAAACTCGATTGAAGGCAGCGTAAACCAAGTCTACGACTTACTTTTGACGCATAACCTCATGATTTGCGGGGAAGTTGTTGTTAGGGTAGAACATTGCCTAATAGGAAATCTAAACTCAAGTTTAAACCATGTGAAAAGGGTTTATTCACATCCACAAGCCTTAGCTCAATGCTCCGATTTTTTGGAAAGACTGGAGTGTGAATTAATACCAACCTACGACACCGCAGGCAGCGTCAAAATCGTTAAAGAAAGAGGGCTAATGGACGAGGCGGCAATAGCTAGCGAAAGAGCCGCTGAAATTTATGGAATGAAAATTCTCGCAAGGGATATATCCAACTATCCAGACAATTACACCCGATTTGTGAACATATCAAAAATTGATGCTCCGCCAAGCGGCAACGACAAAACATCAATAATTTTCTCAGTCGGACATGCTCCAGGAACCCTCTACAACGCCTTAGGCATATTTGCCAAAAGGGGAATCAACTTAACAAAAATAGAGTCTAGACCGACCAGGAAAAAACCGTGGGAGTACATATTCTACCTTGACTTTGAAGGCCATAGAAGCGAGCCGAAATGCGCTGAGGCCCTAAAAGAGCTCCAAGCCAAAGCTCTGTTTCTAAAAATTTTGGGTTCTTTTCCAAAAGCAGTTGTGTGTGAATGAAACGGGGCTCAAACTTCTAAGCCAAGCAACAAAACTTATATACTAAAAGATCTTTTCCTATTGAGAAGTGGTGCAGGGTGAGGGATTGCATTCATAAAAGGCGATTGCCTTCACTACTAAACGTTACTGTAGTCAACTGTTAAGATCTAACCTCTCAGCTTCAAAGTCGATAAACATGGTGTTCTTCGTCCAACCCTTCTCAAATAATGGGAGGTTTTTGACGTTTTGAAGGTGAAATTCGCCATTCCAGCTGGCTCCTTACAAAAAGCAACGTTTGAAGTCTTGGAGAAAGCTGGATACCGCGTGTCGGGACAGGAGAGAAGCTACAGACCTGTGATCAACGACCCTGAAATAGAATTGAGGATTTTAAGACCTCAAGAGATTCCGATACTTGTAAGCGAAGGGTTGTACGACATTGGAATTTCCGGTTGCGATTGGGTGCAGGAAACCAGCGCAGACGTTGAGCTGCTTCAAAATCTCGAGTATGGCAGAGTAAGGCTCGTAGCTGCTGTGCCGAAAAGCTGGACAGATATAGACTCATCTTCCAGCCTACTGGAGAAGTTCCTAGCCAACGGAAAAAGCATTAGGATATCCACGGAATACTTGAACATTACAGCGCGTTACATTCAAAACAATCCTGTGTACCGCAAGTTTTTCGGTGATTTGGAACCGCTGACGGTTACGCCTTGGTGGAGAAAAGGCCGAAACTCTAGGGTTGCCATATTCTTGTCTTTTGGGGCGACTGAGGCTAAACCTCCCGAAGTTGCAGATGCGATAGTTGACGTCTCCGAAACTGGAACAAGCCTTGAACAGAACAACTTGAAGGTTATTGAAGTCTTGTTGGAGTCCACCGCGTTTTTAATAGCGAACAAAAAATCCTTACTGTCTGAAAAACGGGAGAAAATTTTCGACATAAAAGCAATGTTGAAGGGCGTTGTCGACGGATCAAAGAGGCTCCATATATTTGTGAACGTTAAAAAAGAGAATTTAGAGCTTCTTTTAAAAGAGCTGCCAGCCCTGAAAAGGCCTACCATATCGCCTTTGGCTGACGGAGGCTGGTACGCAGTCAATACGGTCATTGATAGAGACTATCTCTTTAAAGTTCTCCCAACTATACGAAGGCTGGCTCAAGGGCTTGTGGTTCATGAACCAAGACAAGTCTTAGCATTAGAGGAGGGTGACAACGGATGAAGATAATAGGCGCATCCAGCATCGCATCTGCGAAGGAGGAGCTACTACGTAAAAGACTTCAAAAAAGAAATGGTGAGTTGGAAGCCTACGTGAGGAAAATAATCAAGAAAGTTCAAACAGAGGGCGACGCCGCCCTAGTGGAGTTTACGAAAAAATTTGACAAAGTTTCTTTAGACGCTGGAAGCCTCAAAGTCAGCCGGGAAGAAGTAAGCGAAGCCTATACAAAAGTCACGGAAGATCAGATTCATGCCTTAAAGTTCATAAAGGAGCGTCTAGAAGCTGTTGAAAGAAAGGTTTTAGAAAAGGTAAATTTAACAGTAAAGGTTGACGGAGTTCAAATTGACATTCGTACATGTCCTCTAAGAAGGGTTGGATGTTACGTTCCAGGGGGAAAAGCGGCATATCCAAGCACGTTGCTGATGACTGCGGTTCCAGCCCTTGTTGCTGGCGTTCCAAACATTGTAGTTTGCTCTCCCCCAGACAAGAACGGCTTGCCCAACCCTCTGACGTTAGTTGCGGCAGACATCTGCCGAATTGATGAAATATACCGGGTGGGAGGCCCTCAAGCCATAGCCGCCATGGCTTACGGCACCCAAACCATGAAGCCCGTAGGCAAAATTGTCGGACCTGGAAATATTTACGTAACCATTGCGAAAATGCTGGTTTCCCGCGACGTCGCAATAGACTTTCCAGCGGGTCCAAGCGAACTTTTGGTTCTAGCTGACGAAACAGCCAACCCCCGATACGTAGCCCTCGACATGTGCGCCCAAGCTGAACACGGACCAGACACAGCCGTGGGTTTAATTACAACCTCAAAAAGCCTCGCCGAAAGGACTCTTTGGGAGATAGAAGAAATTTCGAAATCATCCCCCAGAAGAGAAACCATTACAAGGGCGTTGTCGGACAACGGCTTCATAGCTGTATGTGAAACATTGGAAGAAATGATTGAAATAACAAACGACTTCGCCCCTGAACACGTCGAGTTAATGCTAGAAAACCCCGAAGAAGTTATTGAAAAGATATTTGCAGCTGGCATCATTTTAGTGGGCCCGCACAGTCCAGCGTCTTTAAGCGACTATTACGGTGGAACAAACCACGTGCTTCCAACAGGGGGATACGGAAGATTCTTCTCAGCCCTTTCTTGCCTAGATTTCGTGAAAAGAGTTGCTGTTTTAAAATGTTCTAGGGAAGGATTGTTTAAAGCCCGTGAACACATAAGAATTTTGTCAGAAGCGGAGAACTTGCCGTGTCACTTTAAGGCTGTGGAGGGACGTTTCACTATTGAAAAGTCAGGCTAGACTATGGATTAGGCGAAAACTGGAAACGACGCAGCCTAGCTACACCCTTGAAGATCCCTACAAACCCATTATACACGGATTAAATTTTAAAAATGAGAGGATAGCGAAGCTGAATTTAAATGAGAACTTTTACATTCCCCGCAAAAAGCTTCTCAAAATTATTGCTGAAGCCTTGGAGGATTTAGACCCTCGACTTTACCCACAAGACGAGGAAGAAAAGCTTCGAGAGAAGATCAGTGAATATTTGGGCCTCCCTGTCAATAACATAGTTGTTGGCAATGGAGGGGACGAAATATTAGAGAGAATTGCCCACCTATTCTTAAGAAAAGGAGAGCAAGCCATAACAATTTCACCCACATTTTCTATGTACCGTTTTGCAGTTAATCTTCAAAAGGCTAAGCTTATTGAAGTTCCATTGAATAAAGATTTTTCTTTGAATGTCGACCGTTTGTTATCAAACGTGACGTCAAGAACAAAAGTTTTGTTTTTGTGTTCTCCAAACAATCCCACAGCAAACCAGTTTGGAAGCGATGAAATTAAATCTTTAGCAGAGGATTTTCCGGGAGTCGTTGTTGTTGATGAGGCTTATGTAGAGTTTGCCGACTACTCTGTTACAACCTTAGTAAAAAAGTATGAAAATTTGATAGTTGTTAGAACGTTTTCTAAAGCCTTTGGCCTTGCCGGGTTGAGGCTTGGATACGGCGTAGCGGACGTCGAAATAGCAAAGGCGCTTTCTGAACGTGTCAGTCCACCTTTTTCCGTTAACACGATTTCTTTAAAGGTTGGCGCAAAAATTTTGGAAAACATAGAGATTGTGGAGCATGCCATCCGAAAGGTCAGGGCGGAACGTGAAAAGATGGTGAAGGCTTTAAATGGCATTGATGGAGTGGAGGCCTTCAATTCAAAGGCAAACTTTGTGCTGTTTAAAACAGAAAAGCCCCTAGACTACGTCTACAACAGCATGCTGCAAAAGGGTGTTCTCGTTAGAAAGATAGGCACCGTTTTGTGTTTTCAAAATTGTTTCAGAGCCACAGTCGGCTTGCCCTGGATGAACGCTAAACTTATCGACGCCCTTAAGGAGGTAAGCCCTAGCGGGAGGCGTGGTTATGCGGACCGCCGAAGTTGACAGGAAGACGCTTGAAACAGAAGTTTATGTCAAAGTAAACTTGGATTCTGTTGGAAAGGCTGACGTGCATACTGGAATTGCTTTTCTCGACCACTTGGTAGCCACACTAGCTTTCCACAGCTTAATTGACGTTGAACTTTCTGTTAAGGGGGATCTCAAACACCACATAGCCGAGGACGTGGCGATATGTCTTGGACAAACAATAAGAAAAGCTCTGGGGGATGGTGACAACATAACACGTTTTGGGTTTGCAGCCGTTCCCATGGACTGTTCTCTTGCGTTTTCCGCTATCGACTTAGCTAAACGTCCCTACGCCAAGATTGATTTAAAACTTAGAGGTAAGAAAATTGAGGACATGCCCTGCGAGGACATCCACCACTTCCTAGAAACCTTAGCCATGTCCATGCAAGCCAACATCCACGTTTGGACTCAGTACGGAGCCAACGACCACCACAAAGCTGAAGCAGCCATCAAGGCCTTAGCCCTTTCACTAAGACAGGCAATAACCATTGACCCTCGAAGGAAAAGCGTCCCAAGCGTTAAAGGAGTGATTTAATGCCCAAAGCAGTCATCGTGGATTACGGTGTAGGGAACCTCTACAGCCTCAAATGTGCACTAGGAAAGGTTGGTTTCACCCCCTCAATAGGGCTTTCCAAAACCATTCTTAAACAAGCCGACGTAGTAGTTCTCCCCGGTGTTGGAAACTTTTCAGCAGTCTCTAAAAGGTTAACCACCGTAAGGGAATACTTGGCTAATTTGGCTAAAAGCGGAACTCCATTTTTTGGCATATGCTTAGGAATGCAGCTCTTATTTCAAAAAAGTGAAGAGGGAATTGGCGAGGGTTTAGCGCTTCTTGATGGTGAAAATGTTTCGTTGCCATATTTTGTTAAAATTCCACACATGGGCTGGAACACGGTCACAATAGTGAAACCAACAGCGTTGTTTAACAACATGGAAAATCCATTTTACTGTTATTTTGCCCACTCATATTACCCAGTTCCAAACGACAGGGACGTCGTGTATGCTGAAACCACCTACGGCGTAAAGTTTGCCTCTGTCGTTGCGAAGCAAAACATTTTTGGTACACAGTTTCACCCAGAAAAGTCTGGACGCCCCGGCCTAAGATTTCTCGAGAACTTCTTCTATCTCGTCAGGAGGTAAGATACAGATGAAAGTTTTTCCGGCTATTGACATTATGGATGGAAAAGTTGTAAGGCTTTTTAGGGGCCGCCCAGAAACAGCCAAAGCATACACTAGCTTAGGGGATCCGGTAGCAGTGGCTAAAAAATGGGAAGATGAAGGAGCCGACGGCTTACACATTGTAGACTTGGATGCCGCCCTCTGTATGGGAGACAACTCTGCCACAATTTTTGAGATAGTTAAAGCTGTAAAGATACCGGTGCATGTTGGAGGGGGAATAAGAAGCGAGGAAACAGCTGAAAGATTTCTCAATATGGGAGTGGACAAAATTATGGTTGGAACACTGGCTTTTAAAAGGCCGAAAACTTTAGCAAAGTTAGTGGAAAAATTCAGCGATAACATCATTGTAGCTTTAGACTATGGAGAAAATGGTAAAGTTATGATTGAAGGATGGAAAAAAAACGTTCAACTAGACGTAGAAAATGCTATACAGAGGTTTCTGAAACTTAAGGTTAAAACCTTTCTGTTGACCTCTGTAAGTAGAAATGGAACTCTCAAAGGGGTTAGCATTGACGCTGTGAAGAAGGCTTGCGCTTATGAAGATGTGAATGTTATAGTAGCAGGTGGAGTAGGCAGCCTAAAGGATTTAATGCTTCTAAAAAATGTAGGCGTTTATGGCGTGGTTATTGGAAAAGCCCTGTATGAAGGAGCCTTTTCGTTAAAAGATGCTTTGAAAATTACAAGGGAGCACGAGGTGCAAATCTGAATGCCTTTAACGAAACGAATCATACCATGCCTAGATGTGGATCACGGAAGGGTGGTCAAGGGTGTACACTTCTTAAACTTGAAAGACGCAGGAGACCCCGTGGAATTGGCCAAAAGATACTCTGAGGAAGGCGCCGACGAACTGGTTTTCTTAGACATAACAGCTTCGCCGGAAAAACGTAAAATATTAAAAGAAACCGTCGAAAGGGTTGCTGCGGAAATAGACATCCCCTTCACCGTTGGCGGTGGAATCCACAGCCTTTCCGACGCGAGGACAGTTCTCTGTAGCGGCGCGGATAAAGTGTCAATTAACACAGCGGCGGTTGAACGACCTAAACTGGTCACAAAGCTTGCGGAAACGTTCGGTAGACAATGCGTCGTCGTCGCCATTGACGCTAAAAGAAAATACGAGAAAAAAGAGGGGGAGTGCTGGTTCGAAGTACACACATACGGCGGACGCAAACCAACAGGGCTGGATGCAATACAATGGGCGGCAAAAGTTGAAAGACTAGGCGCAGGCGAAATTCTCCTCACCTCCATGGATAGGGACGGCACGGAAAAAGGGTTCGATTTAGAATTAATAAGAAACATTTCAGAAAGCGTGAAAATCCCCGTTATCGCAAGCGGAGGGGCTGGCCGACCCGAACATTTTCTGGAAGCATTTTCCATCGGAAAAGCAGACGCCGCTCTAGCTGCCTCAATATTTCACTACGCTAAATATTCAATACGGTTTATCAAGAGGTTTTTAAAAGACAAGGGGATTGAGGTTCGACTTTGAACTTTAAAAAAGTTGAAATTCAACAATTGGATTTTAAGAAAGGCGACGGTTTAATCCCGGTGATAGTGCAAGACATAAACACTAAGGAGGTTTTGATGCTAGCCTACACAAACCTCGAAGCCCTAAAAAAGACTTTGGAGACGGGTTACGCCCATTACTGGAGCAGATCTAGAAAGAAACTATGGATGAAGGGCGAAACCTCCGGAAACGTTCAAAAAGTTAAAGAAATTCTAGTAGATTGCGACTATGACGCGTTGCTATTTTTAGTGGAACAGAAGGGAAATGCCTGCCACACCGGACAAAGGACATGCTTCCACAACCAAGTAAAAATTAAGGGTTCAAATAAACATTGAGAAGCTCCATCAGCCCGTATTTTTAATTATTTCATTTCTAATCCTTTGACATTTTTCTGTCGCCTCTTTTATAGCCCTCATTAAGGCTTGTCTGATTTGGCTTCCTTCCAACTCATAAATGGCCTCGATGGTTGTTCCGCCAGGTGTTGTCACCATGTCCTTTATTTTGGCCGGGTGTTCCTGTGTCTCTAATAGTAGTTTTCCAGTTCCCAGAACTGTCTGAGCTGCACTATAAAGAGCCAAGTCTCGCGGCAAGCCCACCCTTAATCCAGCATACATTAAAGCCTCAATGATTATGGATATGTAGGCCGGTCCGCTGCCGCTTAGGGCTGTGATGGCGTCCATGTATTTTTCCTCTACTTCTAAGGAGACCCCCATAAGGCTTAACAGTTTTTCAACTTTTTTCTTGTCGCTTTCAGTCACGTCTTCGTCGCAGCAGTAGGCCGTAAAAGATTCTTGAACTAAGGCAGCAATGTTTGGCATTGTTCTGACAAATTTTGCGTGAGGGACAATTTTCTTGTAAAACTTTAGAGGAATAGTGGCTGCCGTTGATATTACAAGTTTCCCTCTGATTTCGCCGCTTATTTCCTTGATAACCTTTTCAATATCGCCGGGTTTCACACATAAAAAGATGATGTCGGCTTTGCTTGCTGCTTCCCTGTTGTTAACGGTTGTTTTCGCTCCTATTGCTTCGAGCTCTTTGAGCTTTACTATGTCGCGCCTTGTGGCGATAACTTCACCTTCATACCGCTTCTTCAACAAACTTTTGACTATGGCTCCACCGATCACGCCAACTCCTATGACTGCTATGCTCTCCAAACGGCCACCAACCATTTCCAGGCTGTAAACGCAGAATACTCGAAGCAAGCTCGTATATAGAGTTTCCTAAAATCAGCAGCTCGCATCGTGTACTTTTTTATTGACCATTTTTGGTCTTTTTAGTTTAAAATGATTTTTAATGACCAAAAAGTATATTAAAGTCAGTTGGATGATTGCGTGAAGCGTGATACGAATGGAGCCTGTGACATGTCCTGAATGCGGTGCAAAAATTGATGTGCCAAACGACGTTTTAAAAGGTGAGGTAATCACTTGTCCAGACTGTGGACTTGAGCTTGAAGTGAAAGAGGTAAACTCCAATTCCGTGATTGTGGAGGAACTGTGGATAGAGGGTGAAGACTGGGGTGAATAGCCTTTCCGTTGATTAACAACGGGTACAAACATGAGCATAACCATCCTATATGAACAAGCAGGAACAGACGAAATAGGCATACATTTAACAGCTGAAAAGCTTGGGATAGATTTAACTCCTTTACCGGCCCGTAAAATTTTTTTCCTATTCACAAATCATGGCTTTGAGGTCAAAAGCTTAAGTAAAGACTTTTCAGAAACCTTCAAAAATGTCTCCGTCGTATTGAACAGGGCCCAAAGCAGAAACCGCAGATTAGCTTTAGGAACGATACTTGAAACGCTAGGTAAAAAGCTTCTAAATCCTCTAGAAGTTGAGTATATATGCTTTAGCAAAATTAGAACGATGCTGCATTTTTGGAAAACGAAATCTGGCATACCCGCAACAGTTTATGTTCCATGCGATCCAAAGGAAAAAACCGTTGATGGACGTGAAATTGCAAATGAGTATGAAATTGCAAACTTAATCCTGCAAGCCTTGGGAAAAAAGCCAGTCGTGCTTAAACCAGACGCTGGTTCTCATGGGAAAGACATTAATTTGGCTGTTGGGCGTCAAGATCTTACAAGTTTGCTGAGGGAGATGGAGCCTTCAATCATAAATCCTATAGGGGTTTTAGCGCAGGAATTCATTAACAAGTGGTTCTTCGATCTGAGGATAATCGTCACAAAGGAGAAGGGTAAACCCGCATACTGCCACCCAAGAGCTATGGCTAGAACTGGACTTGAAGACTTTAGAACAAACGCGTGTCTAGGCAATATGGTCTTCGGCGTAAACTTACCCCAACAGATGAGAGAAAAAGCCGCACTATGTGCTGAATCCATCGGTAAAAATTGTGACGTTTGGGTGCTAGCTCTTGACGCAATGCTAAACTTTGGAGAAGAAAAAGACTTAAGCGAAGACGTTCGAAAGTATTTTGAAAAATTAAAACCTCTGTTTGATGAAGTACAGAAGGTTAAAAGTGAAAAAGTCACGAAGGAAAACTTCGCCCAATGGAATGAAAAGTTGGAGAAAGCTTTCAATAATTATGCGAGTTCTGAAGCATATTGGAACATTCAAGAATTGATAGAAGAATCTGTTAAAAGCATGGAAAACAGCATAGTGTTTCATGAGGCCAACTCCTGCCCAGACTTCTGGGAGAAGACAAGACTCGCCACCGGAATAAACTTAGCTGAGCACCTTTTGTCATGTGCAGAAAGCCTCGTCGATGAGGCTTGAGCCATAACCTACGTTTAACCATGGTGATGTAATGAAGGTAGGGATCATCGGTGGTTCAGGTTATGTTGGCGGAGAGCTTTTAAGGTTGCTGCTCTTCCATCCGAAGCTAGAAGTAACTCTAGTTACTTCACAAAAATATGCTGGAGAATACGTTCACACTGTTCATCCAAACCTAAGAGGAGTAACACAGCTTAAGTTCACTCGTTATGAGTTGTCTGAAATCAAGAAGAACTGTGAATTGGTTTTTACAGCTTTGCCTCATGGAACAGCTGTTAAATTCGTGCCGGAACTATTGGAGGCCGGCCTAAAAGTTATCGACATGAGCGCTGATTTTCGTTTAAAGGATCGCGAAAATTATGTTGAATGGTATGGATGGAGCCACCCTGCTCCAGAACTGTTAAAGGAAGCTGTGTATGGACTTCCAGAACTTCACAGAACCGAGATAAAGAAAGCCAAACTGGTTGCTTGCCCCGGCTGTATTGCAACTTCTGCCATTCTCGCTTTAACCCCTCTGGTTAAGTCAGCCCTCATTGATAACGAAAGGATCATCGTTGACGCAAAAATAGGCTCATCTGGAGGAGGCAGCAATCCATCCATGGCGTCCCATCACCCAGAAAGAGATGGCGGGACTAGACCTTATAAACCGGTTAATCATAGGCACACGCCGGAAATAGAGCAGGAGTTAGGGTTGCTTTCCGGAAAGCCCGTGCGTGCCGCCCTTACACCCCACGCCGTTAACATGGTGCGGGGTATACTCTCCACAATTCACACTTTTATGGCCGGAGAAGTAACGCTGAAAGATGTCTGGACGGCTTTCCGTTCGATGTATGAAGGCGAACCCTTCGTGCGATTTTATAGATACAGGAAGGGCCTTTATCAGTACCCAGATCCAAAAATAGTTGTTGGATCCAACTTCTGCGACATAGGCTTTGAAATAGACCGGAGGCTGAACAGGCTTGTGGTTTTCTCAGCCATAGACAACCTCATGAAGGGGGCAGCGGGCCAAGCAGTTCAATGTTTAAACATAATGCTCGGACTTAACGAAAAAACCGGTTTAGAAAATGTGGGGTTTCATCCGGTGTGAAAAATGATGATCGTAGCAAAAGCCGGGGGAAACGTCGTTAAAAACGGCCTTCAAGAAATCGCCAAAGACGCCAAAGAAATTGTAGACGGAGGAAACAGTTTAATTTTTGTTCATGGAGGGGGGGCAGAAGTAACCCTCATCGCAGAGAAACTGGGCAAAAAACAGAGTTTTGTAATCTCTCCCGAAGGGTTTAGAAGCCGCCACACCGACTTGGAAACCGTGGAAATACTGAACATGGTTATGTCGGGCAAAATCAACAAAGGAATCGTGTCAGCCTTCCAAAGTCAAGGAGTGCAAAGCGTCGGGCTTTCGGGTGTGGACGGCTGCCTACTTAAAGCGAAGAAAAAAGAAAAAATGATTGTAGTTGACGAGAGAGGTAGAAAAAGGGTCTTAGATGCTGGTTTTTCTGGAAAAATACACCAAGTAAACTGCGAACTAATTAGGCTTCTCCTGGAGAATGGATATGTGCCAGTAATATCTCCCGTGGCCATAGGCGAAAAATTTGAGCTTTTAAACGTGGACGGGGACCGTTCTGCCGCCAACATCGCCGGTGCGTTAAAAGCGGATGAACTAATTTTTTTGACAGACGTGGACGGTGTTATTCTTGATGGAAAGCTCGTGCGCGAAATGAAAATTTCTGAAATTCAGAAGATCTTGCCTAAAATTGCTGTGGGAATGAGCACGAAGGTTCATGCAGCTCTAGAAGCCCTAAGCATAGGGGTAAAAGAAGCAATAATCGCTTCTGGTCTTTGTAAATCTCCAATTTTATCGGCACTTCAACATGAAAATGGAACAGTGATAGTTCATGGATGAAAAAACAGTCATAAAAACAGAAGACGAATACATGATCAAAGCCTATGCCAAAAGGCCTGTTGTGCTCCACAAAGGTGAAGGAGTCTCCCTATGGGACATAAACGGCAAAAAATACCTAGATTTCACAGGAAACTATGGTGTTTGCGTCCTTGGATACTCCCATCCAGAAATAATTCGAGCCATAAAAAGCCAAGTGGAAAAGTTAACTGCGTCCCATGGATCATTCTACAGCGAAACGAGGGCGATTTTTTTGGAAAAACTGGTTAAAATTGCGCCAAAAAGTTTGAATAAAGTTTTTCTTGGAAATAGTGGGGCTGAGGCTGTTGAATGCGCAATAAAAATAGCGCGTAAATATACTGGAAAACCTGAAGTAATCGCAATGATGGGTGGCTACCATGGAAAAACCATGGGGGCACTGTCTGCAACGTGGAAGGAGAAATATAGAAGACCCTTTGAACCTCTTGTTCCAGGCTTTAAGCACGTTCCAAGATACAACATTCAAAAGGTCAAAGAAGCCATCACTGAAAAAACAGCCGCGGTCATCGTGGAGCCAATACAAGGAGAAAGCGGCATAGTTGTTCCTCCACCAGATTTTCTCCCATCTTTGAGAGACTTATGCGATAAAACGGGGGTTCTATTAATAATGGATGAGGTTCAAACGGGGATGGGCAGAACAGGAAAAATGTTTGCCTGCGAGCATTGGGAAACAAGTCCGGACATATTATGCATTGCAAAGTCGATTGCTGGGGGGCTACCCTTAGGGGCAACCCTAACAACAGAGGATATCGCTTCAAAACTCGAAGTAGGGGAGCACACGAGCACATTTGGCGGAAATCCAATTTCCTGCGCCGCGGCCGCCGCCACTATCGATGTTATTTTAAGAGAAAATCTTTTGACACACGTAGAGAAGGTTGGGAGGTACTTTTTGGAAAGATTAAAGGAGCTGCAATCAAGGCATAGAACTGTTAGGGAGGCCCGCGGCCTAGGCCTCATGCTGGGTTTAGAGTTAAGGGTTGAAGTTTTAAACGCCATATTGGAGGCTATCCAAAGAGGGGTTCTATTGCTTGATGCCGGCAGAAACGTGTTACGCTTCCTGCCGCCCTTCATAATCACAGAAAAAGAAGTTGATGAAGTTACAACAGTGCTGGATGAAATCTTAAATGGAGAGGCTGGAAGAATACGCTGTCAAGTTCTTAACGAGGCTTCTTAAGATCTATAGTCCGTCTGGCAGAGAGCGTAAAATCGAAACCTTCATCGCTGACGAGATGGAGAAACTGAATTTTAAGGTTAGAGTTGATAATGTTGGAAACGTTATTGGTGAAGTTGGACACGGAAAACCATTAATCCTGCTTTGCGGACATATAGACACGGTTCCCGGATACATTCCAGTAAAGATTTTTGACGGCAAAATTCATGGAAGGGGCGCCGTGGATGCAAAGTCACCCCTAGCCTCAATGATACTGGCTGCTCATTCAATCGGAAAGGTTATTGAAGAAGGAAAAATTCTAGTTGCTTGTGTTGTAGAAGAGGAAAAATCAGGCATGGGAATTAAAAACCTAATTAAGGAGGGCTTATCCGCCGATTATGCGATTTTTGGAGAGCCCAGCGGCATTGGGAACATAATCATTGGATATCGGGGGAGTTTAAAAATTGAGCTGGCTTGTAAGACAGCAGCTGGACATTCTTCCACCCCATGGCTTTTCGAGAATGCTATCGAAAAGATGTTCGAGCTCTGGGGTAGAGTGAAGGACGCAAGTTTTCAAGAAAACCCTCCAAAAGGATTCTTCTACAATGTTTCGTTATGTTTAACGCATCTTAAAGGTGGCGGTTATGCTTCAAATGTCCCTTCAAAATGCAAAGCCCTAATAGATGTAAGGGTTCCACCTAAACTAACATGTGAACAAGTGTACGATAAAGTAATTGAATGTATCGTGCAGTACAAGAAAGAAAATCCTCAAGTCCAAGTTGATGTGGAAGTTATTGATTTCGTTGAGCCTTTCGAAGCGAACAAAAACAGCATCCTCACGCGCGCTTTTTCAGCTGCCATAAGAAAGGTGACTGGAAAGACCCCAAAGCTTTTAAAGAAAACAGGGACGAGCGACATGAACCTGTTGGGAAGGGCGCTGAAAATACCAGTTGTGGCTTACGGACCCGGAGACTCCAGTTTGGATCATACACCTAACGAACATGTAAGCATAAAAGAGTATCTATCCAGCATACAAGTGCTCCGAGAAGTTTTGAAAAAGCTGTTAGATCTATCCTGAACTTATATCGGTTTTATCAAAGATTTTTTAGGATTTCTTTGACAAAGGTCTCGGTGTTCCCAAGCCCCCCAACGTCTGGTGTCCGCGCCTCCTTATTCTTTAAAGCCTCTATTATGGCTATGTTGAGTTTTTCCGCCTCATTCTTTAAGCCAAAGTATTCAAGCATCATGGCAGATGCCCTAAGAAGCCCTGTTGGATTTGCAATTCCCTTTCCAGCAATATCTGGAGCGGTGCCGTGAACAGCCTCGAACATGGCGTGTTTTTCTCCAACATTTGCTGATGCTGCTATGCCTAACCCTCCGGTAACTCCGGCTGCTTCATCACTTAATATATCTCCGAAAAGGTTTGTCGTAACAACCACGTCTAGGTCTTGAGGGGAATTAACTATCTTGTAGGCTGCTGAGTCAACGTGCATCTCCTCATACTTCACGGAAGGATAGTTCTGGGCCATTTTTCGTGCAGTTTCAATAAAGAGTCCACACGTTTCTTTTAGTATGTTGCCTTTATGCACAATAGTTACTTTTCTTCTCTCTCTCTTTAGGGCGTATTCAAAAGCGACTCTTAGAATCCTCTCGCTTTTCCTTTTGGTGATAACCCTTATGCCTATGGCAACATCTTCCGCCAATCTATATTCTAGCCCGCTATACATTCCTTCCGTGTTTTCCCTCACGATGACCATGTCAACGTTTGGGATGAGAGCAAGCTCAAATACGCTTTTGAAAGGTCTCACATTAGCGTACAAGTCAAGCTCTTTCCGTAAAGTAACATTTACGCTTTCATACGTCCCGCTGCCAACGGGGGTTTCAATGGGTCCCTTAAGCAGTGCATCGCATCCTCTTATGATCTCCAAATCCTCTTTAAGCAATGGTTTTCCAAACTTTTCCCATACTTTTTTCCCACCTTCAACCTTTACGAAGTTTATTGGCAAGTTCATAAAGCTCAAAACTTTTAATGTCGCCGCGAATATTTCCGGGCCTATGCCATCGCCCGGTATTATGACAACCCTCTTATTCAATCTTTATCCCCTTATTCTTTTTGACATATGGTATGAAGCCGCCTTCCATGAAGATTTCCTCGAGAAACTTTGGAAGAGGCTTAAATCGAAGCACAACGCCTTTATTAACGTTTTCCGCCACCCCTTTGTCCAATATCACTCTAAGAACTTCGCCCTCTTCCACCGCTTTTGATATACCTTCACATTCGAGGGCAAGTATGCCGGAGTTTATGGCGTTTCTAAAGAATATTCTTGCGAAGCTTTCGGCTACAATAACCTTTAAGCCCAACGCTTTAAGAACTTGAGGCGCTTGCTCCCTGCTCGAGCCGCAGCCGAAATTTCTTCCCGCAACTATTATGTCTCCTTCCTTAACTTTCTCGGCAAAGTCTGGAAGTATAGCCTCAAACGCGTGTTTTGCCAGTTCCCTCATATCCAAAGTGTCAAACTTGTATTTTCCAGCTATTATCAAATCGGTGTTTATGTTATCTCCAAACTTCCAAACTCTTCCCTCAATTATCACTTTTAAAAACCTCCGTCGGACTGGTTATGACGCCCTTAATTGCGGAGGCAGCAGCCACAGCTGGGGAAGCCAAATATATTTTGGCTTTTGGATTACCCATCCTTCCAATGAAATTCCTGTTTTGCGTACTTAAACATACTTCGTCATCGCCAAGAATGCCCAAGTGTCTTCCAACGCACGGACCGCAGCCCGGCGGATTTATTATAGCACCAGAGGCCAATAATTTTTCTATTATTCCCTCTTTCAAGGCTTTTAAGTAAATTTTTCTGGATGCTGGTTGAACTATCAACCGCACGCCATCTTTAACCTTTTTCCCTTCAAGAATGAGGGCAGCCGTTTGTAGGTCTTCAACTCTTCCGTTAGTGCATGTTCCAATGAACACTTGGTCAACTTCAATACCTTCAACTTCCCTTACAGCTTTCACGTTATCAACCGAGTGAGGGACAGCAACTACAGGCTCAATGTTTGGAGCGTCAATGGTAATCTCATCCGAGTAGTCGGCATTCTTGTCAGGTTCTAAGTATCCGAATAATTTGCCTCTTTCGGCTAGCATGAAGTTTTGGGCTACTTTGTCAAATGGACAGAAACCAACCTTAGCCCCAGCTTCAACGGCCATGTTTGTTAATGTAAGCCGTGAATCCATGCTCATTTTCTTAATTCCCTCTCCCACAAACTCGAGAGCCATGTAGTTGGCTCCATCCGCGCCCAGCTCTTTAATCACATGTAATGCGACATCTTTGGATGATAAGGGCCATTTTAGTTCTCTGGGCACTTCAACCTTTATGGTTTCCGGAACCTTCAGCCACGTTTGTCCGTAAGCCATTCCAACAGCAACCTCGGTACTTCCCATTCCAGTGGCAAAAGCTCCAAGTGCGCCGTGGGTGCATGTATGGCTGTCGGCTCCTATTACAATCATGCCAGGCTCAACAAACTCTTCGACCAGTATTTGATGGCATATGCCATATCCAACATCGCAAAAGTGACACCCATGTTTACGGACAAACTCTCTCATCATTTTATGAATGTTACTTACCTTATCGCTTGGACTCGGCCCGGCGTGATCTATCACTAGCAGTATCTTTGAGGGGTTAAAAACTCTGTCTACGTCAAGCTTAGTGAACTGTTCCATTGCAAGTGGGGCTGTTCCATCGTGAGCCATCAAGAAGTCTACATCGGAAACTACTATTTCTCCGGATGAGACTGCCTTGCCGACCTTTTGCGAGAGAATCTTTTCAGCCATAGTTAAGGGCATGTTATAAATGTCCATTACTGGTCACGCTTTGATGAGAAATACTTTTTTGCGATTTCTAGGAATTCTTCATCGCTTATTGCGCTTCGCCTATTGGCCGAAACTTCTTTGATAATTTTTGTCATTTCTTCCACATCTTTATCTGAAACCCTAAATCCATACTCCTCAAGTTTAGCGCTCACGGCCGCCCTGCCACTTATTCGGCTCAAAAGGAAACGTCTTCTCTGACCAACCATTTCCGGAGGGAAACATTCATAAACTATTGGATTTTTGAGGACAGCGTCTTGGTGAATACCGCTTGCGTGTGTGAAGACGTTGACGCCGCTTATGGGTTTAAGCGGCCACAAATTCATCTTAGCCATTCTCGCAACGGTTTCACAAAGTTCGGTTAACTTCTCCGTGTTATATTTGTCAACGTTATAGAAGTTTTTGAGTGCTACAATAAGCTCCTCCGTAGCCGTGATCCCCGCCCTTTCACCCAACCCTAAAACAGATGTGCTAAAACGGGTTGCGCCACTTTCAAACGCTGCTAAAGCGTTTGCTAAAGCCAAGCCGTGATCGTTGTGGCAATGAACTTCTATTGGCTTATCAAACTCTTTCCTCAACTCGTCAATGAGGAAACGCATACCGGTAGGTGTTATGCATCCAAGTGTGTCAACCACTCGCAACACATTCACACCTGCGTCCATAACCTCTCTAAAGACCCTCTTTAACCACGGTAAGTCACACCTCGTTGAATCCTCTGCACTGTATATGACATCTAATCCGTGACTTTTACTGTACTCTACAATTTCAACAGCCTTCTTTAGGTATTCCTCTCGAGTTATCCTAAGTTTATATGTCAAGTGAAAGTCTGATGGAGGATATGAGATTACCACACCGTCACAATCACATTCAATGACGGCATCTATGTCACCTTTCACAGCCCTTGCAAAACCATAAACAGCCATACCCAATCCAAGCTTTACAACCTGGCTGACTTCATTTTTTTCACTTTCAGACGAAGCCGGAAACCCAGCCTCAACGCATTCCACTTTTATGTCGGACAGAAGTTGGACGATTTTCATTCTATCTTCTGCCGCAAATACAACACTTGGCGTCTGCTCCCCCTCTCTTAACGTGGAATCATGTATGAGGGGGTCACCTTTTTGGCAAAATGTACTTTCCAAATAGTCTGGCCTGCAATATGGGCTAACGAATATCTTGCTCCTCCACTCATCCACGTTTATTCACGCCCACTTAAAGGTCTGTGTTTGAGCTTCGGATGACTTCATGGACATTTAAATTTTTTCTGGCTGAAAATGATATTAATTTGAAAGTTAATGGTTAAAATTAGTCATTACCTTTAACTTGTAGCCTAGAGTTTCGACTTGACTTCAGCTTTTCCATCATTTTTCTCGCTTCCGATATTACGTTTGTTAAGGCAGCCAACGCCTTGCCCACATCTTTTAACTGTAAAACCATAATTGTTTCTGTGGAACAGCTTAGTGTTTCCTCAATGTTTATATGTAACCTGGAAAGGGCGTTATAAAAAGATGTTATGCAACCTGGAGTTTCAACTATCTTTTGAGGGCTTGTTATGATTATGGCTACTAGGTTGTTTTTTTCTCCAAGAACATTTTCCAGTGAGAAATTCGATTTAATTCTTTCAATCAACTTTTGATCAAAAATTAGGGTTAATGTTCTCATTCCTTCAACTATCTGTACATATTCATCCTGAGAGAAGCCAGTCAACATTTTCCTCACCGTATCCATGTTTCTTTTAGTTTTTTCGATGGAAATTTTCGCCACGTCAGTTCTTAAGTTTATCGTGCTGTCAGCGATAACGCTGGTTACATCGAGATGATATGCCGGTTTATATGTTACGCGGGCTCTCTTTACAGCGGTTATTACGCTTTCAAGTTTAACTTTTTTACCTAACATTTCTTCAACCATAGGCTTCAAGATTCTTGCAATCGCGCTGTAGTTTCCATATCCTTTTTCAAGAGCGTGCTGAATTGAAATATCCTTATCTATCAAATCCTGAACGATCCTTGATATGCTTATAGCCATTTTTGGTCACTTATTTCATCATATGATATATTTTGACCAAAAAATATATAAGACTTGCTGGTTATTCGCACAAAACATGCCAAAAGACAGAGTTGTTCTTGCATACTCCGGCGGGCTTGACACATCCGTTATGATAAAATGGATTCAAGAAAAATATGGAGCGGACGTGATAACCCTTACGGTTGACGTGGGTCAGGGTTTAAACCCTGAAAAAATCGAGGAAAAAGCATTAGCTTTAGGTGCCTCCAAGCACTATACCATAGACGCGAAAGAAGAATTTGTTATCAACTACGTTTTTCCAGCCATAAAAGCGAACGCTCTCTATGAGGATAAGTACCCTTTGAGCAGCGCCCTTTCAAGGCCACTAATAGCCTCGAAAATGGTTGAAGTTGCCAAAAAAGAGGGAGCAACAATTCTCGCCCATGGATGCAGTGGCAAGGGAAATGATCAGGTTAGATTTGACATAACCATCAAAGCACTTGCTCCCAATTTAAAGGTGATAGCTCCGGTCAGAGACTGGCAGTTGTCAAGGGATAGGGAAATAGAGTTTGCAAAGGGGAGAAACCTCCCAATACCGCTGAGTGGGCGAAATCCCTACAGCATTGATCAAAATCTTTGGGGGCGGTCCATAGAATGCGGTGTTTTAGAGAACCCCTACAATGAACCGCCAGAAGACATTTTTGAGTGGACTTTGCCGCCTGAGAAATGTCCAGACAAACCAGAGTATTTAACCATAGACTTTGAAGGGGGTGTTCCATGCGTAGTTAACAACGAGTCCATGGATCCTGTTTCTTTGATTTCAAGGTTAAACCAAATTGGAGGCATGCATGGAATTGGACGTATTGACCATATTGAAGATAGAGTTGTGGGCATAAAGTCAAGGGAGGTTTATGAATGCCCTGCTGCCACAGTTCTGCTGGAGGCCCACAAAGATCTGGAAAAAATGGTTTTGACAAATCAAGAATTAGCGTTTAAAAAATACGTGGATGCACAGTGGGCTTTTTTGGTTTACTCCGGTTTGTGGGTTGATCCGTTAAAGAACGATTTAGAAGCGTTCATAAACAAAACGCAGGAAAGAGTTTGCGGGAAGGTTAAGTTAAAGCTTTACAAAGGAAACTTAAGGGTTGTGGGACGCGCATCGAAGTATTCGTTGTACGATTTGAAATTGGCAACCTACGATGTCGGAACAACTTTTGACCAGTCTTTCGCAAGAGGTTTCATTGAACTTTGGGGGCTGCAGTCGAAAACCTTTCACAACCTCAAAAACAATTTAGAGTTAGAGAAGGAAGCCTACCGTGAGCCTACTGTTTAAAGGTGGCAGAATAAAATCCACTAAAAAAGATATTGTACGTTTCATATCATCGATGGAGGACGATGTAAAACTTCTAAAACATGTCATAGACATAAACAGAGCCCACACAATAATGTTGATGAAGCAAGGGATAATAAGCAACCAAGATTGTGTTGAAATTCTAAAAGCGCTTAAAAACCTTGACAAATTGAAAAAGAATCGATATCTTGAAGACATACATGTTTACGTTGAAGAGGCTGTTATTAAGAGAACGAAAGGACAATCTGGAGAAAACCTCCACATTGCAAAAAGTAGAAACGACCAGGTTGCAACGGCCATCCGAATGGAGTTGCGGGAAGAGATAATAAACTTGATGAAGGCCATAATTGATTTTCAAGCAGAGCTTTTGTCAAAAGCTGAAAAACATGTCCAAACAATCATATGTGGGTACACCCACCTTAGACCAGCTCAACCAACAACTTTTGCCCATTACCTGCTATACCATTTTGACGCTTTCCAAAGACATGTCAAAAGGCTTTTTGAATGCTATAACAGAGTAAACATTTGCCCAATGGGTGCTGCAGCCCTAGCCACAACCAGTTTCCCCATAAATAGGGAGATGGTGGCGGAGCTTCTCGGCTTTGCCGATGTGCTGGAAAATTCAATCGACTCTGTCAGCAGCCGCGACTTCGTAATGGAAACGCTTGCCACGTTGGCGATGGTAGCTATAGACATAAGCCGCCTCGCAGAAGACCTTATAATATGGAGCACGCCAGAGTTCAATTTGATTGAAATTCCGGACGAGTTCTGCTCAACCAGCAGCATAATGCCACAGAAAAAGAACCCAGACGTTCTTGAAGTAATCAGGGCGAGGATGAGCCACGTTATAGGCAATTTTATGACATGTGCCTTAATCTTGAAGTCTCTGCCATCCAGCTACAACCTAGATTTTCAAGAAGCCACCCCAAAGCTTTGGGAGTCATGTGTCAAAGTTAAAGAAGCACTTAGCATCCTATCAAAGTTGACTGTTTCATGCCAACCGGTACAAGACTTGGAAAATCCAAACTTAGCCTCTTCCACCTTCACAGAGCTTGTAAGAATCTTATTTCAAAAATATAACGTCCCATTCAGAACGGCTCATAAAATTGTAGGAAGTCTCGCTGGAAAAATTGTTGAGAAAAAAATAAACCCCAAAAATGTAACAGCTGAAATGTTAAGAAAAGTTGCAGAGGAGGTTTCAGGGATATCCTTAACGGTCACCGAAGATGATGTAAAAGCATCGGTTGATGTGGCAAACTTTGTTAATATGCACAATGTTAGAGGTGGGCCAGCTCCCATGGAAGTCATGAGAATGATTAATTCTCGTCGAAAAATGCTTGCCGAGACAAGTAGACAAGTGGCTGAAATGGAGACGAATATGAGAAATGCCGTCAAAAACCTATATGACTTAGTTGAAAGGTTAATTGAGCACCAGCAATGAGGTTGCGTTTACCTTATCACTTTAAAGAGGTCTGCTTTCGTTATTATGCCCACCACTTTGCCCTTCTTGGTTACAAGAACAGCTGGGTAAAAGTGTAATAGACTTGAAACTAGGGGTAATGGGGCGTTTTCGTCAATTTGAGGTGGCGCCCCCTCCATGATTTCTTCCACAAGTTTCTGGGAGACTTCTGAGGGATTCCTAGCGGCCGTTATTTGGCTTAATATTGTTTTCTCTGAAACGCACCCAACGCATTTTCCGTTTTCAAAAACTGGCAGTTGTGAAAAGCCATGTTCCATCATTAGGCTTATTGCCTTTGCAACCTTGTCGGTTTTCTCGACGCCTACAACGCCTTCGTGATAAATGGCTTTTGCAGTGTTGTTTTCCCCAGCTTCTATCCTTTCTAAAACGTCAAAAATAGCCTTCACTTTACCATATGACGGGTCGATTTTACCAGACTCAATTTTAGCGATAAATGATTGGCTTACACCCGCAATTCTTGCTAATTGTTTTTGGGTTAAACCCAACATTCTTCTCTTTTTCGCTATCTCATCTAAGGGCGGCAGCATATTCTAAAATTTCGCATAAGGCCGTATATTCTTTTTGGAATATTTTTTTCAAAAAAGTACTTTAGTATGGAATTTGTTTCCTTAGAAGTTTGGAGGTGTGTGGAACTCGGACATAGAACTATCGCGGAAATCAACGAGAAAATCAAGCGCGGAGACATACAAGTTTTAACAGTTGAAGAGATGAAGGCGCTAATTGAATGCAGCGGCATAAGGAAAGCTTTTGAGGAGGTAGATGTGGTAACCACCGCAACTTTTGGGCCAATGTGTTCTTCGGGGGCGTTTCTGAACTTCGGGCATAGTGACCCCCCAATCAAAATGGAGAAAGTTTGGCTTAACGATGTTGAAGCCTACCATGGAAACGCGGCTGTAGACTGTTACATTGGCGCCACAAAGATGAGCTCTACCAAAGGATTTGAATATGGCGGTGGGCATGTTATTGAGGATTTGGTTGCTGGCAAGGAGATAGAGCTTAAAGCGGTGGCATATGGGACGGACTGCTACCCAAGAAAGGTTTTGGAGAAAAGGTTCACAATTCACGAATTGAATCAAGCGATACTTTGCAATCCAAGAAACTGTTATCAAAAGTATAATGCTGCAACAAACAGCACTGCTCGAACACTTTACACATATATGGGAATCCTCCTTCCTAAATATGGCAATGCGAATTATGCCGGGTGCGGTGAGCTAAACCCGCTAATCAATGATCCAACATATAGAACAATAGGCGTTGGAACCAGAATTTTCCTTGGTGGCGGAGTCGGCTACGTGATTGGCGAAGGAACGCAGCACGACCCTAAAAATGGATTTGGAACCCTAATGGTCAAGGGAGATTTGAAGAAGATGCGACCCGAGTATCTGCGAGGTGCAACATTCCACAAGTATGGCGTAACACTTTATGTAGGTATAGGGGTTCCAATACCAATCTTTGACGAGGAAACAGCTAAAAATGTTGCCGTTAGAGATGACGAAATCTTCACGAAAATCTTGGACTATGGAGTTCCAAGCCGCAACCGGCCTGTGGTTCGGAAAGTCAGCTATGCAGAGCTTAAATCTGGAAGAGTTGAGATTGGAGGCAAAAGTGTAAAGACTGCTTGCACTTCCAGCATAGAGATGGCCAGAAAAATAATGGGTGAACTTAAAAAGTGGATCAGCGAGGGCGCATTTTTCCTCACGGAGCCTGTTGAGAGGCTTCCAATAGATGTAGAGTATCACCCCATGAAAATGAGGTGACCGTGAGTGCCTAAAAAGTTGGTGGAGCAGAAATGCGTCTTCTGTTCGCTGTGCACGGCTCTTTGCCCCCTACGAAGTTTTCAAACAAGCGGATGGAAGAATTCAAGTGGACACTGCGAAATGTGTGGACTGCGAAGAATGTCTGCCAAGCGTGGGTTGCCCAAGGAGGGCTATAAACAAATGACAAGCCCGACTAAAAATCTATTTAAAAAGACGTCCAGCATCAAGGAGACTGTTTGCACAATAATAACCGACAACAGTCAAGCCGTCAAAGTGGCTGAAGAAACAATAGCCTACCATCGCAAGCAACTAGAATCCTACATCAGAATGCATAAAGGCTTCCTATATTCTTTAAAGCCACTGGAAATTGTTGACGGACCGGAAATTGTAAGGCTTATGACTTCAGCCTCGGCGGAGGCTGGGGTTGGACCGATGGCCTCAGTTGCCGGTGCCCTAGCTGACTTGGCAGTGGAAGCCATGCTTGCATGCGGTGCAAAAACAGCAATTGTTGAAAACGGTGGGGAGGTAGCGGCGGTATCCGAAACTCCTTTGGATATTGCCCTACTAGCTGGCGATTCCCCTCTGTCTGGTAGAATAGGGTTCAGTATTGAAAACTTTCCAGTTGGTGTAGCCACTAGTTCTGGTGTTTTTGGGCATGCTTTAAGCTTTGGAGAAGCTGAAGCCGTAACTGTTTTCGCCAAAAGCGCGTGCTTGGCAGACGCTGCTGCCACTGCTGTTTGCAATGTTGTCCGGGGCGAAAACCTCGACCAAGCTATAAGGAGTGGAGTGGAGAAAGCATGGTCTATTGTAGGCGTAGATGGCGTTTTTATAATTTACAAGGGGAAGGTAGCCCTGGCTGGAAAAGTTCCCAGACTGATTGACATCTGGAAAGGAGGTAATAGCCCTCGAAAAAAGAAGAATCGTGTTTAAGTTTGGTGGGAAATCCCTATCAGAAGGTGAAAAGGCAAAACAGTTAGCTGAGAAAATACTTTCAGAATTAAAAGCTGGCAAGCAAATAGCCATTGTTGTTTCCGCCGTTGGAAACACAACAGACAAGCTTATCGAATACAGCAACGAAGCCTGCGGGGGAAACGTTTCGCGAAAAGACTTGGACGAGATATTAGCTATGGGAGAAAGAACAAGCGCAAGACTTTTTACAGCAATACTGAAGGCTAAGGGCGTAAACGCAAAATATTTAGACCCTTCAGACAGCGACTGGCCCATAATAACAGACGAAAATTTCGGAAATGCTAACCCCATTATGGACAAGTGTATGCCTAAGATCCGCGGCAAGCTTGAACAACTATTTAACGAAAACATTGTGCCAGTGATTCCAGGCTTCATCGGTAAAACTTCCCGCGGAGAAGTTACAACATTGGGTAGGGGTGGAAGCGACACAACAGCTTTTCTTGTTGCTAAAGCCATAGGCGCAAGCGAAGTTATAATAGTTACGGATGTGGCTGGAATTCTGTCTGCAGACCCAAAAATTGTTCCAAACCCAAAAACAATCAGCAAAATTGACGTCGAAAAGCTCGCAAATCTATGCGACTTTGGCGCCAAATTCATCCACAGAAAAGCCTTAAAATTCATGGATGGCTCTTTTAAGGTCAGAATTACAAGCTACAAAAACAGCAAGCTAAATGAGGGAGGAACAATTATACAAACAACGGTTCCTAAACCTGAAGATTATATTTCTGCGGAAAACCCGCTTCTAGCATGTTTAACCATAGTGCCTGAAAAATCTTTAGATGTTTGGAGAATTGTTCCAAAAGTTTTCAGAGCTGCTGAGAAAAATAAAATCCAAATCCTAATGTTTTCAGCAGACGCTGATTCATTAACGTTGTATGTTTACGATGCAGATGCTGAAAGGGCTGCTAAAGTTCTACACTCAAAGCTGATAGCTGATGGACGAATAAACTGCCTTTTCGCTTTAGCCGTGAAGCGTGGAATAAAATGGACAAAACTTTTAGGGGTTGAAATAGAAAACTTTCATGAGAAAATGGAAGCTTTGAAAGACTGCCGTGAAAAACTTTTCGGAGTGATAACAGCTGCCTCTAACATCCACTTTTTCACAGCGTCTGGTGTCTGAAATGAGATGGAAGGTTGCAATTCTTGGAGCAACTGGTGCTGTAGGTCAAAGGTTTGTTCAGTTGCTCCGGAATCATCCATGGTTTGAAATCGGGGTGCTTGCGGCTTCGGAAAAGTCCGCTGGAAAACCATATGGCAAGGCATGTAATTGGATACTGGAATGTGAGATGCCCAGCGAAATAGCCGATATGCCTGTGGTGAACATTGATTTTAAGTCTGTTGAAAAAGCCGGAAACATTGACTTTGTCTTTTCAGCACTGCCACCAGAGATGGCTGGTCCGATAGAGAAAGAGTTTGCTAAAACTTATCCTGTTTTCAGCAAGGCAAGCGCCCATAGGCTTGAAGAAGACGTGCCTCTCTTAATACCGGAAGTGAACCCAGAACACTTGGAGCTTGTGAAAGTTCAGAAGAAGCGAAGAGGTTGGAATGGTTTCATATCCACAGACCCAAACTGTTCAACTATTCAGTTGGCAATCACTTTAAAGCCGCTTATGCGGTTCGGCCTAAAAAAGGTAATAGTATCAACAATGCAGGCCCTCAGCGGGGCAGGTTTTCCAGGCGTTCCATCCCTAAGCATTATTGATAATGTTTTGCCATATATTCCCGGAGAGGAGGAGAAAATCGAGCAGGAAACCCTAAAAATTTTGGGCAAACTGCATGAAGGAAAGGTTCTTCCAGCAAACATTCAAGTTAGTGCAAGCTGCAACCGCATCAACGTTAAAGAAGGCCATTTAGAATGCGTCTTCGTTGAGTTTGAAAGAAAACCATCCATCGAGGAAGTAAAAGAGGCCCTCAAAAACTTTAAGAGTGAACCGCAAAAATTAAAGCTTCCATCAGCCCCGGAAAACCCCATAATTGTTAGGGAGGAAATAGATAGACCCCAGCCAAGGTTTGACAGAGACGAAGGAAAAGGCATGAGCATAGTTGTCGGAAGAATCAGAGAAGACAAAGCTTTAACGATTAAATATCTATGCTTAGGCCATAACACAATAAGAGGAGCCGCAGGTGCAGGTCTCCTAAGCGCAGAATTAGCCGCCAAAAAAGGCTACGTATAAAAGGCATAGTTTCAGCAGCGATAAGCTTATGGGATGAGCTGTTTTGGCTCTAAGTGTTCACCAGTCTGGCGATGGACGGTTTATGGGGATTGCCAGGTGCGTGAGCAGGCTTGTTTACGCGTGCCTTCAAGGCGTTGGATAAGAACATAATTTTTGGGTTGAATTTAAGCCCAACGAAATTCGTTCAAGGCAATGGAAGGCTTTTAACTATCACCGTAATACTCGTTTAGTGAACATATTTCTGGTTCACGGTTGAGACGTTGTCTTAGCACTTCTACAATGGTTTGCGCAAGCTCAAAAGTTGTCAAGACTGGAACGTCGAATTCAACAGCCAATCTTCGAATGGTATACTCGTCTTTTAAGACGTCTACATAGCTTTCCGAGTTGTTTGTTGGAATATTAATGACTAAATGAAACTTTGTCCTCTTGAAGAATAATTATGATGTTTGGCTGCTTATTTGCTTCTCTTACTTTATATACAACTGTTACATTGTTAATTCAGCGCTGCGCAAACCTTTGCGGTGTGTTCTGTTGCGTAGATTTTGAACCCTATATCTGCTAATGCCTTCGCTAACGGCGCAATCCTTTTCTTTAACTCCTTATTGCCAACGGTGGTTAGAACGGACCCTCCTTTGAACGGAATATCAAATTCAGCCGCTTGCAAACGCCTTTCCTTTGCCTCGGTTGTTGGCTAACGCCTGGACCGCCCAAACTCTTCAGGAAGGCGAGGGTGTTGCCAGGCTGCCAGTGACCCTCAAAATGGCTTTCCTCGACATCAAACTCCTCCAACTGCTCAGGCGACAGCTACCGCGGATAAAATCAAAACTCAGCAAATTAGCAGCCACACGCCACCCTCAAAAGAAAAATAAATAAGCCCAAAACCAAAAACAGAAAAAGAAGGGATTTTGCGGGAGATTTCGCCAATCTGCGTGGGTTCAACTCCCACCCCCTGCACTTTTAGGACTTCGCCCACTTGGTCGCCTTTGGCCAAAACCCCCATAAAGGGGTAAGAATGTGTGGTGACTAATCTCATCCGCCAACAATGAATTATTAGAAGGCTATTTCCTTGAGGGCTTCAAGGGCTTGTCTTCCCCCAGCCGCGGAGACAACAACCAATCCGAAGGGCTTTCCCTCTATTGGGAAGTGAAAGTTTGGGTCAGCCTCTAATCCGAAATGGTATAGTGCTCCAACTCTCTCGGTTAGTGCCATAAATTATGAGGGTATGGGAAGGTATCTCGGTATGGAAAATATAACCGCATCTGTATTTTGCACCTTATTGAATATCGCGATTACATCATCTTCCATAACACACTTCAAAGTGTCTCTGCAAAGTCCACATCCATTACACCAGTTTATCCGCATATCGGCTAATTGAACAATCTCCGACTCAACACTAAAACCTTTAAGGGCATCCTTCAAAATGAGGTATGAGTTACCATCCCTTCGCTGAGAACCAACCAAACCAAGAATCCTCATAATCAAAACCTAAGAACATTCAACCCTTCAAAATCATATAAAGGTTAACATGCTCTAATGAGCAAGTAAAACCAGAGGCATCGCTTCTTTTAATCATCGCTAACAGAAGCTACTAATTGAGTATATATGAATGGGATGTTCTGTTGGAGGGGCTTCTTATTTAGAGTTAGATTGCCTCACTTTGGCTACTTTTTAGAAGACTAAAAATGAAACTTATATTCAACTGTTGTGTTATCATAGAAGCGCACAACGCGCATAACCGGAAACGGCGAGCAGTCAATGAATATTGTTATAGAGATTAATCATTTATTTAAGAAATTTGGAAGCACGGTCGCTCTCAATGATGTAACATTTAGTGTGGCAAAAGGGCAAGTTTTTGGCTATTTGGGACCAAATGGTGCAGGCAAAACTACAACAATAAGGATTATGGTTGGGCTACTAAAGCCGGACAGTGGCCTTGTCAGATTGCTTGGCGAAGACCCTTACGATGACAACCCTAAAAGTCTTGAAGCTAGAAATAAAATCGGAGTGGTGCTTGAAAGCCCTGGACATTTCTTCTATGCCACGGTATATAGAAACTTGGTGTATCATGCTAGGATTCATCGGTTGGGCAACGTTGAAGAAAGGGTTTCACATTTATTGAAGCAGTTTGACCTCTGGGAAAGAAGAAATGATCTTGTTAACACTCTTTCAAAGGGGATGATGCAGAAACTTGCGATAGCTAGATCGCTGCTTCATGATCCTGAAGTGCTTATTTTTGACGAGCCAACTGCAGGACTAGATCCTAACGCTCAATTTGAAATCAGAAATTTGATTCGGGAATTTGCCAAATCTGGAAAGACCGTGTTCTTATCTTCACATAATCTTTCAGAGGTGCAAGAGATATGTTCCCATGTTGCGATCATCAATAAAGGAAGTATAGTGGCATGGGATGAACTGAAAAAGCTCAGGGAAACTTACGCTAAACCAGTAGTTTACGTTACATTTCCCTCTGAAGCGGCGAAAAATTCAGAAAATTTAAGAAAAATATGTGAAAACATTAAAGAATTGAGATTTGTTAAAAATTGCGAAACAGAAGGCGAGGCTTTGCGAGTGGAATTGGAAGATTTTCGTTTTTCTTACAAACTAAACGAGTTTTTAGTCAAGAAAAAATTACCTGTTCTGGAATTAAGGAAGGTAACTTACTCATTAGAAGACTTGTATAGCTCAGTGGTGAAGAAAAGTGGCTAACTGGAAATTAACTTTCTCCATCATAGAAGAAGAAATCAGACGATTGTTAGGTTACAAAAAGAACATTGTTTTCATCATAGCGTTTGTTGCGTTTGAAGTAGTTTTTACAATTTTTACCATGCAACAAATGATAAAAGAACAGGTTTTTCTGGCAGCTTGGTTGCTTCAGTTGTTTACAAAGACTTTTACGTATTCATACATCATTTCTCTCGGCATATTCATTGCTTACGGGCTTTCCATTGACAATTTCACGTCAGACAAGCAAAACAAGGCCTTAGAAACTATACTTGCCACGCCACTTTCTCTAGAAAACTTGTGGCTTGCAAAATCGCTAGCGTTGTTTCTTGTAAGCTACTTTTCAATGGTAGTGGTTTTTATATCTTTCATAATAAGTGGCAACTTAATAATCGCTGGCTCTCTTATCTACATACCTGAAATTTCCATTTGGGTTTCTTTGCTGTTGGTTTTTCCCTTCACATGCTTTAGCGCCATAGGCCTGATGGGAATAGGAATACTAATATCCCGCAAAATCGTAGCCGTCAACTTCACAACCTTTATCATAGCATTTCTTTTAATGTTTATTCCATCCTTCCTCAGATCAGAGTTTCTAGAAATAAGCGCAAGTTTGCTCACAATCACATATGCAGGAATCACTGCAATTTTGCTCATCATAGTTCTCGTATGCAAAAAGATCTTATTACAGAAAGAAAGAGTTGTGCTTAACATTTAAGATGCTACATGTGCATGTTTATTATTACAAATTAGATTGAGAAAAAGAAAAAGGGAACCAGCGGGGTTCTCTACGCATCGTGACTTAAATCCTTCCCCTGCACTTGCTCGGAACCGTAGGTGCTTTACGTTAAAACTCTAAGAATCTTAGAGGAATAGATTCCTACGACTTTCAACGATAGAACAACCAACAAAGCGTAAACCTAAACCATTATCCGTCAAGAAAAGTGGCTCTGACATCCTTAACTCCTGTAAAGATATGAGTCCTCCGACTTTTAACGCAATGTTATTTGCATTGTAATCTTCCATTAGTCGCTGTTAACAGAACATATTTGAGTTGATGCGAAGTGTGGATGCGCCAATTCCCTTTATTGGGATTTTTGCTCTGCATCCTTGCGTTGTTTGCGACTCCAGCCCAAGCAGCGGTGTATTCTGATTATGAACGATATGACGAGTATATTTTATGGGTTATCCATAACTATTGGGAAGTGTGGCTTGTGGTCGACACGGACAAGGTTTCTTTGACGCTAGGATGGAATGCTGAAGACTGGTTTTACTCGCCCCTAGGGGATGGCTACTATTTCGGCAGTTATATCCACGTGTGGGATGATAACGGCAATAAAATATACTGGCTGGATATGGGATTAACCTTAGCCCACATTCCACCTGACGGTCAAATGACATTTACATACACCAACACTTATACATGGGTTCACGCAGAAGTAAGGTGGAGCTACTGCATGTCGTGGTCCTACAGCAAATATGTTACTTTAAGGTGTGACGTTTATGTTGGAGATGGAGGTAGCTCAGCATATCGTAGAGGTGGAGGTGGAACTTGCTACCTGTGTTGAACCGTAAACCCTTCATAAAAAATCTAAGAAAGCTGTTACACATTATTATAATTCTCGTTTTAGCCATTCTGGGCAACGACTGCCAGTTCGTAGCAGACGACTAAGACGCATAAGCGTCCGACCACAACCCCCCTTTTTCCCAGTCATGTTGGGCAAGTTTGTTTTGGTTTAACTGAGTGGATTAGAACCCATGGGCTTAAACTTGGAATTTTTCTAAGTTTAAGTTGTTTCTCGATTTCGGCGAATAATGGAATAAGTGGGTTTTGGGATGTTCGGTTGAATGGTAGCCAGTTGAAGCCTTCTTTTTTTACTATTTTGAGTCCAGCCTTGTATAGTTCGTGGACTACTTGGGGGTATGAGTGTGTGTAGTGTTTTCTGAGTATTTTTCTAAGTTTTGATTTTAGGCTGTGGCTGTTGCCAAAAGAGAAGACAAGTGAGCCGCCTGTTTTTAGGATTCTTTTGCATTCTGTTAGGACGGTTTCCAATTCTGGAATGTAATCTATCACTTCTATCATGAAGGCTGCGTTGAACACGTCTTCTTTTATGGGGATGTGTCTGGCGTCTGCAAGGATGACGTTAACGAGGTTGTTTTTTAACCTTAATCTTTTTAGTCCATGTATGTCTATGTCTATTGCTATGACTTCGGCGTTCTTTTGGGATGCGATTAATGAAAATTTGCCTGCTCCTGCTCCTATGTCGATGATTAGGTTGCGTTCTGAAAAGTTGATGGTTTTTAGAAGGAACTCCAGCTCTATAGTGGTTAAGTAGGTGCCCATTTTAGTTTTAGTAGCTGTTTCCCAAAAAGTTTCTGTAGAGGCGTGTTTCATGCTTCTTCCCTCTCATGACTTATAGAGCATACTTCCATATGTTTTCAGGCTGTAGCGTCAGCTACTTTTAAATTAGCCATATCTTTCCCTAAAACTTTTATACAAATTCCCTTACCAAAAATAAAGCATAAGGATGGTTCAAAAGTGAGTGTTGTTGTTTGCCCTCATCCGCTTGTAAGGTTTTACTATGCAAAGGGGCTGCTGAAAGGAACATGAGGCTGGATGTTGGTTGCGGGAACAATCCGACTGGAAACGTTAATGTAGACTTGTTTATGAACGAAAAAACTCTCCATCTGGACTCATATAAAAATAGATTTATAGATGCAAAAAGGATTCTAAACCCAGTTAAGGCTGACGTAAATCATCTTCCATTCAGAGATAACACTTTTGAAGAAGTTTATTGCGGTCACGTCTTGGAGCATCTGGAAAACCCAACAAAAGGGTTGTTGGAGTTAATTAGATTTACGAAGGGTAAACTAATCGTAGTCCTCCCTCACAGATACCATCACGGGCATAAAAGAGCCTTCAAAGTTGGCACACACAAGCATACATTTTCCAGCGTAAGTGCCAAACAGTGGTTGGAAAGGCTCAAACTTCCATATGGATATTCGGTAACAACAACTTTAAAACCAAGAATTTTCGGCAGCTTCATACCGTTAATACAGCTTCCATCGGAAATCCATATAGAAATCTGGAAAGAAGTGTGAAAGAGTGCTGCGAGTGTTGCATTCTTTGCTTCCAGAAAGGTTAAAAACGGTTTTGAAGAAAAACCGTGCTGTAAAAAATCTATATTATTCCGCTAAACCGTTTATGCGCAGTCGGTATGATTTTTTCACTATCCAAGACCTTACTACTTTGACTTTACAATGGGTTAAAACTTTTCCAGAACAATATGATGTTATAATAGGAATTCCTCGGTCAGGAATGATTGTAGCGAGCATAATTGCATGTAAACTTGGGAAGCCTTTAACGACACCAGACCTCATGCTGCAGAATAAGTGTTGGTTACCTAAAAGACGCAAAATCGTTGAAATGGAAAATGTTAGAAATGCTTTGCTAGTTGATGATTCCGTTGGAGGAGGACAAACAATGCAAACTTACTATCACCTATTGAAGGATGCTTTCGGAAATAGAGTTAACATAATTAAAGCGTCGCTTTTTGTGGAGAAAAGGTCGAAAAACAAAGTTGACTTATACTATAAGCTGCTTACCAAAAACTACTTCTTCGAGTGGAACTTGGCACACGCTACATACGGTGAAAGACTCGGTGTGGATATGGATGGTGTTCTATGCGATGAGCCTCCCGTCGAAGTTGACATGGATGAGCAACGTTATGTTGCATGGATTAAAAACGCCAGACCCAACATAATACCCACCTACACGATAGAAGCCATCGTCACCAACCGACTTGAAAAGTATCGGCAAATAACCGAGGAATGGCTCAGAAGAAACAAAGTCAAGTATAAACATTTAGAAATGCTGAACCTACCAGATAAAAGCCTACGAACGCCTGAAAACATGCTTAAACAAAAGATAGATGCAATCAAGAAATATGAGCTATCATGGTTTTGGGAAAGCAGCCTCTCGCAAGCGGAAGCCATATGGAAAGCGTGTCGCATTCCAGTGTTATGCACAGACAAGATGGTGTTGTTATCTTGAAACAGGCATAAGTAGCAACTGCTACGTTGGATTATTGTTATCTTTCAATTCCCTTTATTGGGATTTTTGCTCTGCATCGGCGAAGCAAAAAAACTGTCAGCCGCTATCTGAACATACTCTTTCAATTCCCTTTATTGGGATTTTTGCTCTGCATCTATTAAAAAATGGAAGTTACCTCCAGAACTAGTTGCTGACTTTCAATTCCCTTTATTGGGATTTTTGCTCTGCATCAACTTTACTATAAATTGAAGAGTCTCGTAAACGACAATGTCTTTCAATTCCCTTTATTGGGATTTTTGCTCTGCATCTCTGTTTCGCCCGTAGCGATTGTTTGAACAGTCCATCCTGCTTTCAATTCCCTTTATTGGGATTTTTGCTCTGCATCTGGTCGGCTGCTTCTCCGTCTTCTGCTGCAGTTCAATTCTTTCAATTCCCTTTATTGGGATTTTTGCTCTGCATCCACAAGCGCTTATTCGCAAACATGCCACAACATATATTTTCTTTCAATTCCCTTTATTGGGATTTTTGCTCTGCATCGGAGGAGAAGGCCACATACGAACTTGAATCATGGATCAACTTTCAATTCCCTTTATTGGGATTTTTGCTCTGCATCTAGGCACAAACGCATTCGCAACCGGAACAGTAAGGTCTTTCAATTCCCTTTATTGGGATTTTTGCTCTGCATCTGAAATGCTTGGGCGTGTCGGCAAACTTGCAGAAAAAGGCTTTCAATTCCCTTTATTGGGATTTTTGCTCTGCATCTTTAGCTTACTCGCTTGGCTTGGATCTGAACGACTTGCATAACTTTCAATTCCCTTTATTGGGATTTTTGCTCTGCATCCGCTACGACCCCGACCCCGCAAGAAGACGCAGGTATGGAATCCTTTCAATTCCCTTTATTGGGATTTTTGCTCTGCATCCACTTACAGAGATGCGATTGTGGCTTTGAAGGAGAAGGCCTTTCAATTCCCTTTATTGGGATTTTTGCTCTGCATCACGTTTAGTTTGCGTGCGCAGTCTTGGCAGTATCTACACTTTCAATTCCCTTTATTGGGATTTTTGCTCTGCATCACGTACCATTTTCCCTGAAGTCCTGGATAAACTGTGAACTCTTTCAATTCCCTTTATTGGGATTTTTGCTCTGCATCGGATGAAATAAAATGTGGGACGCACTGAAGAACTTTTTACTTTCAATTCCCTTTATTGGGATTTTTGCTCTGCATCGGAGAAGCGCCTTTCTTTTTCGGCTTATACGTTACGGACTTTCAATTCCCTTTATTGGGATTTTTGCTCTGCATCAGTACGTAGGTCTGTCGCTGGACAAACTGTGAAAAAACACTTTCAATTCCCTTTATTGGGATTTTTGCTCTGCATCGAAGCAATGGCTGAAGACATGGGACTGTTAGAGATGGCCTTTCAATTCCCTTTATTGGGATTTTTGCTCTGCATCACTAGAACTCCCATAACGAAACTTAACACACAGGAAACTACTTTCAATTCCCTTTATTGGGATTTTTGCTCTGCATCCTGCTAGACACCCTTGTGTTCCAATAGAGGGGTTAGTTAGCTTTCAATTCCCTTTATTGGGATTTTTGCTCTGCATCGCATCCAGCCTGGACGTTTAGCATGAAACATGTAGGCTTTACCTTTCAATTCCCTTTATTGGGATTTTTGCTCTGCATCCGTTGGCATTTTTTGGCGGGTTTGCCGTTTTAGGTTATTTTTAAATTTAGTTTCGATATGTATTTTCGATTATTATCTGAGTGGAATTTGATTTATAAAGATAATCGAAATTAGCCTTTTTATGGCTGAGTAGAATTGTACTTTCTATCGGATGTTGAGCATAAGTATTTGCTTTATCAGCTTTTGCCTATTGCTAGAGAGGTGGGTGTTAGCAGAGAACTGCGAGGTTGGAGTTGGCATCAGCCTCCATTGAAGCCTTATTATGAGAATGTGAAGTTGCCCATGTACGCTGTAAGCTCAAAGTACTGTCCCACGAACCGCGATGTTTACTTGCGTTATGTGGAGAAAATTTCACCTGTTCCAAGCGGTAAGGTTGCGCTTGGCAAAATTCTCCATGGAGTGGTCAGCGACTGTTTGATGGCTTTTATTCAGCGTGCTAGCATGGATTTTGATGCTTGGTGGCAGACTATCCGCTGGTTTGAAATTCCTGAAAAGCCTGAAAATTTAAGAGAGCCTTCTAGAAGGGTTTGGGAGTTTGTGCAGAAAATTTGTGAGGCACGGTTGGCTGATGTTTCCAGCAGACAACCTTACGCTTCAGAGCTTGACCTTAGGGTTTCAGCTGTGCCTTTTCTGGTAGAGCATAAGATTTCAGGCGAGCTGC
>Ga0080004_1139597_pt1 | contig 36837 bp, 34 predicted proteins | sample WasSprMetagenome_FD_69207 | JGI IMG/M metagenome (GOLD analysis project Ga0080004, IMG submission 69207) | Sulfidic aquatic microbial communities from Washburn Spring, Yellowstone National Park, USA - WS (SPADES assembly) (version 2) | ecosystem: Environmental > Aquatic > Thermal springs > Hot...
TAAGCTGAACTTTTAGATAATTCCATTTATGTGAATTGAAGAATCTACTTATTCTGTTAGCTAAAGCCTGATTAGAAGAATAGTTAAAAGGATTAACAAACATCTTACCAATAGCTTTTCTAGCCATCTCTCTTACAGAAAAGACTTTTACCTCTATGATAGTCTTTACTATAACTCCAAGTATCTCTTTACTCTTTTTATGCATTGGTAAATTTTGTATAATATTTAATATCATAAAAATTTAACCTCCTTTCTTGGTTAGAGTCTTTAATTATAGTATATCAGCTCTAACCAGAAAGGAGTTCTTCTTTTAAAAAGTGATTACAAGTCAGTCGTAACTTTATATTGACTTTGTATTATAATTGTAGTATAATTTGGAAAAATCTTTATAAGGATTAGAAGATGAGAGGTTCTATAAGTAAAATAAAGAGGAAAGACCAAATAATGGAAATACTTAGATATACTGGTAAGATATCTAAAAAAGAGCTTATAGAAAAGTTAAAGATTTCTCCGGCTACTTTAGAGAAGGATATCGAAGAACTTGAAAGAGAGGGGCTTATCTATAAAATATGGGGAGGAATCTCTCTTAAGGAAGAATTTTCTATACTTCCCTTTGAAAAAAGGGAGATAATCAACTTACAGGAGAAACAAAGTATTGCTAAAAAGGCAGTCACATTAATAAGTCCAGGAGAAAGTATAGGCCTTAGTGCAGGAACTACTGTCTATGAACTTGCAAAGTTGATAAGTCCTAAAAGCAATATTAAAGTCATAACTTACGCAGTAAATACTGCAAATCTTTTAATCTCAAAGGGTATAGAAGTTATTATGCCTGGAGGGGTATGCAAAGACGGAACATATGCGTTAGTTGGTGATATGACAGTGGATTTTCTTAGGAATATTCATCTAGATAAGTGTTTTCTAAGTGTAAATGGAATAGACTTGGAATATGGATTAAGCGAAGTAGATATTCATGAGGCGATCGTATTATCTACTATGATTAGCGTATCTTCAGAAGTTATAGCGCTTATGGACCATACAAAATTTGGAAGACAGAGATTAGCTTCAGTATGTAAGCTAGAAGATATAGATCTTATTATTACTGACAATAAGACTCCTCAAGCTTATATAGAGGAGTTTAAGAAGAAAGGTATAGAAGTGATAGTAGGAGAATGATAAATTTTTAAATAAAGAAAGGGGTATGAGAAAGATGCGTAAGAAACTAGCGATAGAGGGTGGAACACCAGCTAAAACTACTCCTAATATTCCTATGTTTCCTGGTGGATTAGAGATTGGGGAAGAGGAAAGGAAAGAGGTATTAGAAGTATTAGATCATAAGTATCTATTCCGTTATTACGGGCCAAAAGACTTCCCTTCCAAGGTGGCACAGTTTGAAGAGCAGTTTGCCAAAAGAATAAAGGTAAAGCATGTATTGGCAGTTAACTCTTGCACTTCTGCGTTAATCTCTTCTCTAGTAGCATGCGGAGTAGGTCCTGGTTGTGAAGTTATAATTCCTGCATATACATTTTTTGCTACCTGTGCAGCTGTAATAGCTGCTAAAGCCATACCTGTGATAGCAGAAGTCGATAAGTCTTTAACTTTAGATCCTGAAGATTTCGAGAGAAAAATAACTCCTAGGACAAAAGCAGTAATTCCAGTTCATATGCGTGGAGTCCCCTGTAAGATGGATAAAATAATGGAGATAGCTAGAAAACATAATATAAGGGTTATAGAGGACGTAGCTCAGAGCTGTGGCGGAAGCTTCCGCGGAAAACCGTTAGGCTCATTTGGTGATTGCAACGCCTTTAGTTTCCAATATCATAAGATAATAACAGCAGGGGAAGGTGGAGCAGTGGCAACAGATGATGACCTCTTATTCGATAGAGCTCAAGAACAACATGATACTGCAGCTTGCTGGAGACCAGATAGATTTGGGTTACCAAGATATCCAGGTGAAGTCTTCCCTGGAGAAAATTATAGGATGAGTGAGCTTCACGGCGCAGTTTTACTTGCTCAATTAAGGAAACTTGATGGGCTTATAGCTAGAATGAGGGAACATAAGAGAAGGATAAAGGAAGGAATAAAAGACATCAAAGGGATAGAATTCAGGGAAATCCCAGATCCGGAAGGAGAGACTGGAATCTGTTTAATATTCTATCTTCCAGATCAGGATATCACTAAGAAATTTGTCGAAGCTCTCAAAGCAGAAGGGATAGCTGCCGGAGGAATATATGATAAAGGGATTCCAGATTGGCATATCTACGCCCATTGGAAGCATATAATGGACAAGGTTACAGCTACTCCAGAAGGATGTCCATACACATGTCCTTACTATAAAGGGCCAGAACCCAAATATACTGAGGATATGTGTCCTAAGACCTTGGACTACTTAAGTAGGGCTGTACATATAGATATTCCTCCTCAACTTACATTTGAAGATGATGACATGATTATAGAGGGGATTCGAAAAGTTGCTGAGGCTTACTTGTAAGGGAGGATAAAATGATAAAGTTTTCGGTGTGTCTGGATACCTTATTAACAGAGTATCCTTTTGTTGAAAGAGCCAAGAAAGCTAAGGATTTAGGATTTTCGGCAGTTGAATTCTGGTTTCATGATAAGGACGAAGATATTAATGAATTTGGAAATTTATGCAGAAAAGAAGGTATAGAGGTTGCATGTTTTGTAGTGAACTCCCCTACTGGGGATATTGGAGGAACTCTTGTTAATCCAGAAGATAGGGGTAGATATATCTCAAGGCTGAAAGATTTAATTCCTCTAGCTCATAACCTGAACTGCAAAACTCTTATTACCTGTGCAGGGAATACTATGGAGAATAAGACATATGAGCAACAATACAATAGCATTTTAGACTCTCTATGGGAAGCTTCTAAGATTGTAGAAAAGGAAGGAATTACTCTTGTTTTAGAACCCCTTAATACTTTGGTGGACCATAAAGGGTATTTTCTAGATTCTGCTATAAAAGGAGCTGAAATAGTAAGAAAAATAAACCATCCCAATATCAAGCTTCTATATGATATCTACCATATGCAGATAATGGAGGGCAATATTATTTCTTTCATAGAGAAAAATTTAGATATAATAGGACACTTTCATAGTGCTAGTGTACCAGGCAGAAATGAGCTGTGGCTAGGAGAGTTAAATTATAAAAATATCCTGGAGAGAATTTACTCCTTAGGATATAAGGGATACATAGGACTTGAATATTTCCCTACTATGAGCTCAGAGGAGTCTTTAAAGAGACTAAAAGAATTTTTCAGGGGATAAATTATGAGAAAGGTCAATGTAGGATTAATTGGATATAGATTTATGGGCAAAGCCCATAGTCATGCCTACAAGGATTTGGCAATGTTTTTTAAGACTGAAGTCGTTCCGGTTATGAAAGTGATAAGTGGTAGAAATAAAGAAGCCCTAGAAGAGGCGGCACATAGATATGGCTGGGAAGAGTACGAAACATCATGGGAGAAGGTTGTAGAAAGGGAGGATATAGATCTTATAGATATCTGTACTCCTAATTCTATGCATAAGGAAATAGCTATTAAAGCGGCTCAAAACGGGAAAATGATACTCTGCGAAAAGCCACTAGCCACTAACCTAAAGGATGCCCATGAGATGTTAGCTGCAGTAGAAAAGGCAAACGTAAAACATATGATAGACTTTAACTACAGGAAAGTTCCTGCAATATGTCTTGCTAAAAAATTAATAGAAGAAGGTTATGTAGGAGATATATATCATTTTAGAGGAGTCTTCCTTCAGGATTGGATAGTAGACCCTAATTTCCCTCTGGTATGGAGATTACAGCAGCAAGAATCAGGTAGTGGAGCTCATGGAGACCTTAATGCCCATATTATAGACCTTGCTAGGTTTTTAGTAGGGGATATAGAGAAAGTGATTGGAATGAATCAAACCTTTATAAAAGAGCGACCGTTAGTAAAGGAGGTTTCTCATCTAACTACGGGCTTAAGTGCTGTAGCTGAAGAAAAACTTGGTAAAGTTACAGTAGATGATGCTACACTATTCTTAGCCAAGTTCAAAAATGGAGCATTAGGAACTTTTGAAGCTACCAGATTTGCTACAGGAAATAGATGTGGATTGAGATTTGAAATAAACGGAAGTAAAGGGAGCATAAGATTTAAATTTGACGATATGAACTTCTTAGAGATCTTTTCAAGAGAAGATCCAGAGACAAAGCAAGGCTTTAAGAAGATATCAGTTACAGAAGCGTCTCATCCTTATATGGCGAACTGGTGGCCGGCTGGACATGGAATAGGATATGAACATACTTTTGTTCATATTGTCTATGACTTTATGGAAGCCATAGCAAATGATACTCTTCCCTCTCCGAATTTTTATGATGGAGTGGAGTGTCAGAGAGTGTTAGATGCTGTAGAGAAGTCTATAAGAGAAGAAAGATGGATAGAGGTATAAAAATTCTTCTAGAGGAATAGAGGAATGAAAGGAGGAGGATGCCTGGAAAGAGAAATATGGGCAATCTTATTAACTTAGAGATGTAATTTAGTCAGGTTAATCCGAAAGGACAAAGTTCTAGATAGCAATCTCAGACGGGACAAGATAATGAAGGTAAAAAGGACAAGATTGTTATCTAGAAAATTGAAATTAGAAAGAGTTTAAGGGTTTCCGAAAATCTACTAATTTAGAAGGAGGTGTAGCTAGATGGTACAGAAAAAGTTAATTAGTTTAGTAGTTTTCCTTTTAGTAGTTGTTCTTTTAGGAGGAGTCTTGACTCCAGCTTTTGGAGGTACAAAAATAACTTATTGGCATCCCTGGGGAGGAAGGTGGGGAGAGAAGCAAAATGAGATTGTACAACAGTTTAACAAAGAAAACCCCTATGGGATAGAGGTAGAAGTGGTTCAAGTTCCTGGTGGAGAAATTGTAAATAAACTTATTACCGCAGATATGGGAGGTAATCCTCCAGATGTTTTTACTGTTTGGTCTGGGATCGATCTTGTTCTTGCAGATAAAATATGTACTCCGCTAGATAAATTTGTGGCGAAAGATCCCAGATTTTCTCCGAAAAAGTATTATCCAGGGGCTCTAGAGTGGCTTACATATAAAGGAAAACTCTTAGGATTACCGTGGGTAGGAGCATTAATGGGGCTTTATTATAACAAAGCACATCTAAAACAAGCTGGACTACCGGTAAGAGCTCCCAAGACTTGGAAGGAATTAGAAACTTTTGCTGATAAGACAACAATAAAAGATCCACAAGGAAAATATAAAAGGTTCGGTTTTATCCCTCCTTATGGTTGGTGGAATTTTGTAGTTCAGTGTAGTTGGCAGAATGGAGGCGAATGGTGGGACTATAAGAATTGGAAGTTCACAGCTACAAATCCCAAAAATATTGAAGCCGTAAAGTGGATAGCTTCTTTTGTCGATAAGTATGGAATAAAGAATATAACAGAATTTAATACTGCAGCATCTGCTTCTCCATGTGCATTTGCAGATGAGTTGTTTACCTTCACATATGATGGATGTTGGACTATATCTGCAATACGTGACTATAAACCTAAATTGGACTATGATGTTGCTCCTTTCCCTGTTCCAGAAGGAGGGCGCCCTGTATCAGTCTGGTTTAACGATTGTATGTATATGAGTAATAAGAGTAAAAACTTAGATGCGGCATGGAAGTTTTTAAGTTGGATGGCTACAGAAGGAACTCGAAGATGGTGTATATGGGCTCTAGAACAGCCGGCTAGATATGAGATATCCCGTGAATCAGTTTATCAAGAGGATAAACATTTTAGGGCATTTTCTGGAATAGCCAAATACAGTAGGACACTCATTAGTTTTCCTCTTATGAGCTTATTTAGTGATAAGATTGGAACAACTATGGAATCTATAATGTACAAAGAGAAAACACCCGAAACAGCCCTTTCAGAGCTAGAGAACATTATACAGAAAGAGCTTGATAAGTATAAATAGAGAATTCGATCCTGTACAGGGGAGAATATTTTCTTCCCTGTACACTTCTTTTTGGATAAGAAAGGAGTAATGATATGAGATCAAAATTATCTTATAAAGAAGCACTCTGGGGGTACATTTTTGCTTCCCCATGGTTTTTAGGATTCTTCGCTTTTACCATTTATCCAATTCTAATGGGTATATATTACAGTTTTACTGAATATAATGTCTTAAATCCACCAATATGGACAGGCGTAACTAATTACGTAGAGTTCTCTCGAGATCCTCTAGTTAAGATCTCCTTATATAATACTCTTTACTACACTTTTATAGGTGTTCCTTTATGGTTATTGATGGGGCTAGTTTTAGCTCTACTAGTGCATAAACCATTGAAAGGAGTAGGATTTTATAGGACCATCTTTTATATTCCTAACATCGTCCCTTTTATAGCTTCAGTTATGATATGGCTCTGGATTTTAAATCCTATGTATGGCTTAGCGAACATATTACTTAGAACTTTAGGACTTACTCCTTTAGGATGGTTAGGAAATGAAAAGCTAAGTAAACCGTCCTTAATTTTTATGGGCTTTTGGGGAGTAGGAGGAACAATGTTAATCTTCCTAGCAGGGTTAAATGATATACCTGCTCAATTATACGAGGCAGCTAAAATTGATGGAGCAAATTCTTTTCAGCAATTCAGATATATTACTTTACCGATGCTTTCTCCTGTAATTTTATTTAATCTTATAACTGGGATTATAGGGACTTCTCAAGTCTTTGCCAGCGTATATATAATGACAAAGGGAGGCCCTAACAATTCTACTTTGATGTATGTACTGTATCTATATGATAATGCCTTCAGGTATTTCAAAATGGGATACGCTTCTGCTATGGGGGTTGTTTTACTTCTCATAATCCTTCTCCTAACTATTTTACTATTGAAAAGTTCTCAAGGATGGGTCCACTATGAAAGATTATAAAAATTTTTTAAAAACTATAATATACTACATGGGTGTCAGCTTATTAGCTTGTTTATATATCTTGCCACTTCTATGGATGTTATCTACATCTCTAAAGACTCAAAGTGATGTATTAAGACTTCCCCCTGTCTTAATACCCCATTCACCGCAATGGAGTAACTACCTTACAATCTTTAAAAGATTGCCCCTTGGGAGATATTTCCTGAATACACTAATAATAGCAGTATCTACCATGATAGGATCTATCGTTTCCTGTACTTTTGTGGGTTATGGATTTTCAAAGTTAAGATGGCCGTTAAGAGACTTTTTCTTTGTAGTATTGCTTGCAACTATGATGATACCATTTCCAACTGTTATGATCCCGCTATTTTTAACCTTTAGAAGGTTAGGATGGATCAACACTTATTTGCCATTAATTATACCCACTTTCTGTGCTAGTCCTTACCTGACATTTTTAGCTAGGCAGTTTTTTATGTCCGTTCCCAATGAACTTATAGACGCAGCTAGAGTTGATGGTGCCTCGGAATTAAAGATATATTCAAGTCTAATATTGCCATTGTCTAAGCCACTAATTATAGTCATAGGATTATTTGAATTTCTATATGCATGGAACGACTTTACGGGGCCACTAATATATCTTACTTCTCAAGAAAAATTTACTCTAGCAATAGGGCTTCAACTATTCTCTGGAGCGCACATGTCTGAATGGCATTTACAGATGGCAGCAAGCACTATAGTCACTCTACCTATTATTGTGTTATTTTTCATACTCCAAAGATATTTTATCGAAGGAATTACTATAACAGGGATAAAGTAATGTTAATTTACAAAAACTAAAAAAGGAGGAGAGAGTAATGGAAAGAACCGAAAATTTAGTCGGTGAATTAGTTAATTTAGCAGAATTTGGTGAAATTAGATGGTGGGAAGGAGAAAGACCAGAAGAAATTAGAGGATTCAAACTAGAACCAGTTAAGGACGAAAGCAATATTTTCTACTGGATACCAGTGTCAAGTAATACTGATTTTTCTCATCTTGGTATCGAGTGGAAAGAACCAAAATACATATATACAGTAAAGGTTACATATAGAGATACACCTCCAGATCTAAATTTAGTACCACAGATTCAGTATTGGCAAAATAACTGGCCTACTCCTGCCCCAGAGAGACTTAAAGGAGCAAGAAGAGGATGGATAGGTAGGGACGACGCATGGCATGGACAGTGGAAAACTGCTAATGTAGATGTAGAAGTTATAGGGAACCAACATATCTATACCTTCGATCCCATTGATATAACTGAAATTCCAGATGTTAAAAGGTTAGAAGAAGCTGAGGATTTTAATGTTAACTTCAGATATACTTTAAAGATAAGACTGCTGTTCAAGAAAGACATAAAGCCAGCTATAGTTAATCTAGAAGTCTATTCTAAATCTGCATGGGAAAAGGCAGAGATTGACATCCACTTTAGCCACGAGGAGTTAGAAGAAGATTGGAGTAGTAAAATCGAAGTGTGGGAAGGAAAACTCCTCAAAATCGAACCTATAAATGAAGGCCATAAGAGTATTCGATTGCATATACTATATGCTAAAAGTGAAGCAAAATCTTCTGAAAATACTATAGTCACTATAAAAACAAGGAGAAGAAGTTTCTCTTTCTCAGTAAAAGACCTTCTAAATAACGGTTCTATTTATATAAAAGACTATGGAATCTACATTACTCCTACTAGGGGAGGAATTAGCCTAGAAGAGTATTTGAAGAGGATAAGTACTAAAAAGAGTATATACGACAAAATTCTATCCGAACCTGAACAAACTTACAAAAGAGCTAAGACAGAGATACCTCCTCTTCAAAAGACTAAACAACATCCACCATATGGGAGATATGTAGTTTTAGGATGCAAAGGGAATAGACAAAAATTTGCTCTAAGGTTTAACGGGGATATATTTCTCAACAAACAGTTGCTCAAACTGAGGGGACGCGATACCTCTCGACTCAGATGGCCCGGAGTAGAGATTCATTATAAATTCGCTACTGGAGATCCTCCAGATTTTAGAGAAAGAGAAGATGGAACTTGCCAAAGTTTAAAAGACGGATACCTTCCGGTAGTAACCTCTCAATGGGTAGACAGAGAGATAGAATATAAAGAAGAAACATTTGTCACTCTCCTTAAAGATTCAATAAAAACTTTGGAGGAAAAACATGGGAATGAAGATACTATATGCTTAGTGAAATTTTCAATAAGAAATACTACTGCAGGAGAGAAAAATGCTATTTTATGGTTTTTAATTCAACCAGATGAAAAGTTAAGTATAGAGGACAATTTTATATTAGCTGAAGGTAGAGTCGTCCCCGGAGAACCAGTTAAAACTCACTGGAAGGTGCAAAATTATGAGAAAAAATATATAAGATGTTACTTTAAAACTTCTGGAGATTGTCAGGTTAAAGCTTACACCTATCCAAGTAATCCAGAGGCTACCTATAGTATTACTAATGTAATACTCTTCAATATAAACCTTAAGAGTTATGAGGAAACAACAATAACCCTAGGGATACCATTCACATCTCCATGTTTAGAGGAAGAAAAAAGAAAAGATATCATCTCTGCTGTAGTGGAGTATGAAAAAAAATTACTTGAGTTAGTTTCCTATTGGGAAGATTATATAAAAGGTGGAAGTATTATAAATGTTCCTAACAAGGATATTAATGACTTCTGGAAAGCTGTCCCTATTCATATAGCCATCACCGCCAATAAAGACCCATATTCGGGACTATATAATTTGCCAGCGGCAACTTTACTCTATGGTGCCTGTGGAAATGAAGCATGTATGCAGATCAAACATCTAGACTTTCGTGGATATCATAGAGATGCAGAAAAGTACTTAGAAACTTTCATCCAAACCCAAGGAGCAAGACCTCTCGATGGACTTTTTACCTCTAAAGAAGGAAGTCTCCAAGGACTCGAAGTGTATAATGGAGAAGTTATAGAAGAAAGCTTTAAGTATAATTTAGATCACGGATTTATCCTCACTACTTTAGCTGAACATTACTTAATAACTAGAGATAGAGAATGGCTAAGGAGAATAGCTTCTAATCTAATAAAAGCCTGTGAATTTATAATCAGGGAGAGAAAAACAACTGAAAATGGGCTACTACCCCCTGGTCATCTTGAAGATAATCCAGAATGGGCTCAGTGGTTTGCCGTAAATGCTCATGCTTGTAAGGGACTAAGATTGACTGCAGAAATTTTGAAAGAGATCAGTCATCCTCAGGCAGAGATAATAGCCAAAGAGGCTGACGAATATAAGAAGGATATTTTAATGGCCGTAGAAAAAGCAATGATAGAATCACCCGTGGTTAAAATTCTAGATGATACGTATATACCACATATACCAACACAAACCTATATAAGAGGTAGGGAATTAGGATGGTTTAGAGAAGGAGCCTATGGTCCATTACATCTAGCTGATTGTGGTATTCTATCACCTGAAGACGAGAAAACTACTTGGATCCTAAAGGACTTAGAAGATAATATCTTCATTACACGAGAGTTTGGCCGTCCAGTAGATTTGGAAAAATATTGGTTTAGCCATGGAGGAGTCTCCATTCAAGCAAATCTCCTAAACAATGGAATAATCTATCTAAAGAGAGATCAGATTGAACATGCTGTAAGAGCCCTATATAATAATTTTGTTGCCAGTTTTTACCCAGACGTTAGGGTCTTTACTGAACATCCTGTGGTAGAATTAGGGCATGGAGTTGGTCCTTTTTACAAAACTCCAGATGAAAGTAACTTTCTAAACTGGCTCCGTATGTTCATGGTTTATGAAGAAGGGAATAAACTATTTCTCGCTAAGGGACTTCCTAGAGAATGGTTCGAAGATGGAAATATAATTTCTATCGAAAAAGCTCCTACTTTCTTTGGCAATCTAAGTTATTGGATATACTCGAAAGTCTCGTGTAACATAATTGAGGTAACCTTAGATCCGCCAAAAAGAAATCCACCGGCAGAAATTATAATTCGACTAAGACACCCAGAGAAAAAACCTATTAAAAGCGTGACAGTAAATGGAGTTAACTATACAAATTATGACGTAGAAAAAGAAGTAATTTATCTGTCAGGTGTATGTGAAAAAACGAATATAGTAGCAAACTATTGAGATAAGATAATTTAAGGAGGAAAAAATGGCAGTAATAGGGTTAAAAAGTAGACCTTTAAAGGTCTTAACCGAAGATCAAATTAGAGATATTCATTTTGCTGTATTAGAGGTTCTAGAAGAGGTCGGAGTTAAAGTAAATTACAGAAAAGCTTTAGAACTCTTAGCTGACATTGGCTGTAAAGTAAATTTTGATACTAATATAGTAAAAATCCCAGAGTATGTTGTCAGAAAGGCTCTAAGTACTGCTCCTAGTCGATTTACCCTTTTTGGAATTAATCCAGAATGGGATATAAAAGTAGATTTAGACAGCATCTACACTATAGGAGGATCTTCTGCACTTGAAGTACTCGATCTTGATGGATATCGGCGTCCAGCAACCTTAAAGGATTTAGAAGATCTAACGAGATTACAGGATTCCTTATCTAGTCTACATATAATGCATGCTATAGTAAATCCACAAGATATACCCCAATACGGACTTGATAGAATCCTATTTGCCACAATAGTAAAAAACACTTTTCGTAACTACTATTCTCAGGGGCAGGGGGCAGATTCGATAAGAGATCAAGTCGAACTTGCCTCTATAATAAGAGGAAGCATAGAAAGGGTAAAAGATCGCCCTCCATTTACAATAGTTACTTGTCTAATAAGTCCTCTTATTCAACCTAAGGAAAGAGTAGAAGAAATTATAGAAGCTGCTAAATACAATATACCTCTGTATATAGAGGTTGATGCTCAAATGGGGAGTACTACTCCGATTACTATACCTGGAACAATAGTAGAACAAACCGCTAATATACTATGTGGAGTCACGATAGCCCAAACAATAAACCCCGGAGTACCCTGCATTTATGCTATAGCTTCAGGTTCTATGGATATGCAAACCGGAGTATATTGTGGAGCATCTCCTGAAACAAATCTACTACACATAGCAAGCGCTCAAGTAGCTCATTTCTATGGACTTCCCTTCCAAGGAGGAACTACGATAGACGCCAAAATCCCAGATGCCCAAGCAGGTTATGAAAGAGCTCTACAAGTATTATCATGTATTTTAGGAGGAGTAAACTTCGTACATTTATCGATTGGAATGATGGATCAGATGCTTCTAGCAAGTTATGAACAATGCATTATAGATAATGAGATTTTAGAAGCTGCATTTCGAATTGCTAGAGAAATAGAAGTAAATCGAGATACACTAGCTGTAGAAGCCCTAAAGGAGGTAGGACCAGGAGGAAACTTTTTAACGCACCCTCATACTCTCAGGTACTTACGAAAGGAATATTGGCCTCCTAAATTAACTTTTAGAGGAACCTACTCATATTGGGAGTTGGATGGCAAAAAAGATATGAGAGTAAGAGCAAATGAAAAAGCCAGGGAAATTCTAAAGAAACATTATCCTAAGCCATTAGATGAACTACAGGAAAAAGAGATAGATCGAATGGCTAGAGAACAACAAAAAAGAGTCTTAAAAAGCTATCGTATAGGATGATGCACACAACCTATTCAGGCAACTTTGACACCCCTAAAACTATAAATCCTTATGAATACTAGATCAGTTTGATTCTAATCCTCGAAACGTGTCACCAGAGACTCATCTTATATTCCGCAGGAGCGCCAAAATTATAGGCTAGAAGCCACATCCCATATTCCGCACGTGTCATTCTTAATTATAATATTTTTTCACACTCTTTCCCCATCAGTGAAAGAATCTTCTTGGGCACTTCCCTTAAATTTGTCACCTTTACTATCTCTTCTCCTTAGTAACTTTCAATTCTAATCCCCCATCCTTTCTCGAAAGAAAAATTTTTATACATTATACTATACCTGCGGAATGTAGGCACATGAAAATTTAAGATAAATAATGAGCATATATGAAAAATACTAAATTTGCAGAGTCTACCTGCGGAATGTAGGTTTGAATAATGTCTTATTGTCTTAAAAATATGTTTCTGCTTTTATCGAATTCGCTCTATAGAAGTGCAAAGAAACAAAGTTAGAAGTTACGTGAAATCTTAAGATAATAATAGGCATATAATGTAGAATAAAAGTAACATATTACTCGTAACTTTATATTGACTTTGTATTATAATTGTAGTATAATTTCGAAAAATCTTTATAAGGATTAGAAGATGAGAGGTTCCTATAGGTAAGATAAAGAGAAGAAAGATGGATAGAGGTATAAAAGAGGTGATAAAATTTGAGCAAAAAAGTTGCAGTAGAATGGAAATCTGGTCCTATAAAAGGTTCTATTAAAGTTAGGAATGGAACACTTATAGGTAGTCCAGACTTTTCTTTTAAAGAGGCAGAAAGATGTAGGCTTGTAATTGAGATCGATAATGAAGACGTGTCCTATAGTTCAAAGGCGACTATTATAACTCTTCTTACAGAAAGAAATCCTTTCTCGTTCTTTTTAAGAGATGTCAAAAAAGAGTTTCCTATTTTTATTCCAGAGTACAATGTTATAGTTACAGAACCAGAAGATGTGCGTTCTTTTGATGATATAAAGGAAGATATCATAAATAAAGGTCTTCTAAGTAAACTACAACTTATTAATCTTGAACCAGAAGAGGCTTATGAAGAAGCAGAAAAATACACTAGGAAGTTAAGATGCCCTATATGGCTTGGAATTACTCGGGATATGAGGATATTTGAAATGGATTTTAGGAGGCATGGTTCTATACAAGACTATGTCAAACCCAGATTTCATGGCTATGATGTCTCTTTAGAAGAAACTAACTGGAACCCTGTTAGGTATGAATTTTTCTTGGGTCGAGGATGGGGATGTATGGAGAATATCTCTCGGAGATTAGAAGAAGGCTTTTTACCGATACTTCGAGCAGAGATTTTAGATGAAGATATTCTCTATGACTGTACAGCATTTGTAACTTTAGAAAAATCAAAACTTTCCCAAGAGAATATACGTGGGACTCACTTTTTGGTAGCTGATGGGCATGGTCATGGTCATATGTTTACTGCTGAACAGGAAGAAAGATTTAGATCTCTTCTTACAGAAGAATTAAATCAACCTGAAGAGACTGTCTTCTGCTTTAGAGCCAAGGCTGTCAATACCTCATCTGTGCCACGATATGCGTTTTTCAAAGCACCTTACCCAGTTTCAAATTCTCAAGTCTTATACTCCTTCGATAAGGAAGAAGGACTTGGACTCTTTAATTCTGGTAGGGTATACTGTCTTGCTACTTTAAACGGAGCTCCATTAATCCAAGAAGAGATCGCCTATCTATTAAACCCTGGTGAAAGTGTAGCTTTTGAATTCTTTATCCCTCATAGACCTATAAGTAAAGAGAGGGCTTTAAAATTAAGAGAAACAAATTTTGATATTAAACTTATGGAGTGTAAAAACTTCTGGAAAAATAAACTAGAAACTGCTGCTCAGATTACTCTTCCAGAGAAACGAATAGAAAATATGGTAAAAGCCGGCTTATTACATTTGGATATAGTTACCTATGGATTAGAGCCCGATGGTACGGTAGTTCCAACTATTGGAGTATATAATGCTATAGGATCTGAGAGCTCTCCCATTATTCAATTTATGGATTCTATGGGATGGCATAACATAGCAAAACGTGCCCTTATGTATTTTATAGAAAAGCAGCATGAGGATGGATTTATGCAAAATTTCGGCGGATATATGCTTGAGACTGGGTGTGTTCTCTGGAGTATAGGTGAGCACTATCGCTATACACACGATGACGAATTTATAAAGGACATATTACCCAATATCATTAAAGCGTGTAAGTTTCTCTTGGCCTGGAGAGACAGAAACAAAAAAGAAGAACTAAGAGGTAAAGGCTATGGACTTATGGAAGGGAAGGTAGCTGATCCAGAAGATCAGGAAAGAATCTTTATGCTTAACGGATATGCTTATTTAGGTTTAAGTCGTATGGCAGAAGTTTTAAATAAATTTGATCCAGAATTTTCTATCTATCTAAGAAAAGAGGCGGAAGAGTTTAAAAACGATATCAGAATCGCCTTCTTTGAGGCTATTTCTACAGGACCAGTAGTTCCTTTAGGAAATGGGAAATGGGTCCCAACAGTAGCCCCATGGGTTGGACAATATGGACCATCTCTATTATTTGCTGATGGTAAGAAATGTTATACTCATGGAACATTTACCGCCAGAGACTCGTTATTGGGCCCTCTATATCTAGTACTACAAGAGGTTCTCGATCCCAATGAACAGGCAGTATCCTTTATGTTAAACTATCATAGTGAGCTGATGACCATTCGGAATGTCGCTTTTAGCCAGCCATACTATAGTCCTCATCCTTATATACACCTAAAGCGCGACGAAGTAAAACCTTTCCTTAAAGTATACTATAATGGACTTTCCAGCTTAGCTGATAGAGAAACCTATACCTTTTGGGAACATTACTTTCATGCTAGTCCTCATAAGACTCATGAAGAAGCATGGTTTCTTATGCAAACTAGATGGATGTTATACATGGAAGAAGGAGAGACCCTTAAACTTCTTAGAGGGATTCCAAGGAGATGGCTTGGAGGAGGCGCTTTAATAGAGTTAAAAGGTGTAAAAAGCTACTTTGGTTCGATCTCACTCTCTGTAAAAACAGACTTAGATTGTAATAGCATTGAAGCTGAAGTTAAATGTGATTCAGGAAGATATCCTAAGAAAATAGAGATTAGATTACCGCATCCACAGAAAAAAAGACCAATCTCTGTAAGTGGGGGCACATATAATTCAGTATCAGAAACAGTTGTAGTTGAAGAATTTAAAGGACAGGCTAAGATCAGCCTAGATTTTTAGGGGGGTGATAGTAGTAGTCAACAGAAGATAGCTCAGCATCAATAACCTATTAGGTAGTAAGGGGGATAGGTAATTAAAGCTATTTCCTTAAATTGGATGAGGTTTTGAAGATTGCTAAAGAATTATAAAAAATTTAGAAGGAGGTGTAGTTAGATGGTACAGAAAAGATTAGGCAGTTTAATAGTTTGGCTTTTGGTGTTTGTTCTACTAGAAGGGGTCCTAACCCCAGCTTTTGGAAAGACTAAGATAACTTACTGGTGTCCTTGGGGAGGGATTTGGTTAGATTTACAGAAAGAGGTAATAAAGACCTTTAACGAATCAAACGACAAGATCGAAGTTGAGATAGTAGAGGTACCAGGTAGTTTAATGGATCAGAAGTTTATGACTGCAGCTCTTTCTGGAAATGTACCAGATGTTATGGTTCGTTGGGGATTTGGAGGATTCTCTTTCGCTGTAAAGGGACTACTCCTTCCCTTAAAGAAGTATATAGATAGAGATTTAAAAAGGGAGGAATTTATACCTGCTACTTTTGAACAATTTAAGTACAGGGGGGATGTATATCTAATCCCCTATGGAGTCAGCGCCAATGCCTTAATATACAACAAGGAGGTATTCAAAAAGGTTGGGCTTGGAAGACCTCCAAAAGATCTAGATGAAGTAAAGGCTTACTCTCTTAAGATTTTAGAAAAGGATAGTGCAGGTAAGCTTACCAGAATAGGATATCTCCCTCTGGATATCTGGGGTGGATTTATCAACTTCAGCTATCCTTTTGGCGCAAGCTTCTACAATGAGGTCACTAAAAAGGTAACGGCAGATCATCCAAAAGCGATAGAGGCTCTAAAATGGATGGTAGATTACTACAAAGAAGTAGGAGGAGCCGAAGCTATTCTAGCCTTTACCCAAGGATTTGGAGCTGCAACTCAGGACCCATTTATGAGTGGACAGTTAGCTATGAAATTCTCCCACAGCTGGTATATGACCCAGATCTATAAATTTGCTCCAAAACTTGAATATGGGGTAGCTCCGCTACCAATTCCAGGTAAACCTGCGCCCAATAAATGGGCTATGTTAGGGCTAGATGCAATCTGTATACCTAAAGGGACTAAGCATCCAGAAGAGGCATGGGAATTTACAAAATGGATGATAACTAAAGGAACCGAAAAGTGGGCTTCGATCCAGGCAATCAACAGCCAATGGATACCATCAAAGATAGAATGGGGCGATTACGTTCCCAAAGAGGCTTTTGAAATTTATCTAGACTCGATCAAGAAGGCCCGTATAGCTCCTAGAATTCCAGTATATGGATTACTAGACCAGAGAGTTGCTGCAAATGTAGATCTAGCTATAAGAGGCAAGGTTGATCCAGTAACTGCTTTAAAGAAGGTAAATGAAGAAGTCCAGCCAGAACTAGATAAGGCTTGGAAATAAGGGAAGAGGAGGCAGAGGATAAGACTTAAAAGAATATCCTCTGCCTCCTCTAAAACAGATGGAGGGGCTTACCAATGGCTAAGAAAAGATTTTTTACTAAGAAAGATCTCATAGGTTACTTATTCGCTTCACCTTGGTTAATAGGCTTCGCAATTTTTAATGTGTACGCGATAATAGCTGTCATATACTACAGTTTCTGTGATTATAGCATAATAGAACCTCCAAAATGGATAGGAATCGGAAATTATATAGAATTATTCCGAAAGGACGAACTTGTCCCCATCGTCTTTTATAATACTTTATACTACACTGTTTTCGCTGTTCCCTTAGGGATGATAGTAGCATTCTTTCTGGCTTCATTATTAAACCATGAGGTCCGAGGAATTTCATGGTTTAGAGCTATTTTTTACGTTCCTAGTGTAGTCCCAGCAGTAGCATCGTCTATACTTTGGCTATGGATATTTCGTCCAAGAGACGGGCTATTGAATATACTCCTAGGTTTTTTAGGAATAAATGGTCCAAATTGGTTAGCTAGTCTAGAATGGTCAAAACCTGCATTGATTATTATGAGTACTTGGGGGGTAGGAGGAAGTATGCTCATATTTCTAGCTGGTCTTCAAGATGTCCCTCGTCAATTATATGAAGCTGCAGAGATAGATGGAGCAAATGGATGGGTCAAATTTTGGAAGATTACCATTCCTATGATGACACCAACTATATTCTTTGTCCTTGTTACAGGAGTAATAGGGTCCTTTCAGGTATTCACAGCTGCTTATATAATGACGCAAGGCGGGCCAGGAAACTCAACAATGTTCTATGTATTATATCTGTTTAATAAAGCATTTCGTGACTTTCGTATGGGATACGCCTCTGCATTAGCACTAATCCTCTTTTTAGTTATCTTAATAATTTCTCTTATTCTCTTATTTACCTCTGAAAAATGGGTATACTATGAAGCTAGGAGGTAATAAACTATGATGAGGAAGAGCACATACAAAGTGGTAAAGAATTGTATCTATTTAACACTACTAGTAACATTTTCGGTGATATTCTTATTCCCTCTTTTCTGGCTATTTACTACTTCTATAAAACCTGATTACCAGATTTATAAGATACCTCCCCAATGGATACCAAATCCCCCTACATTTGCCGCTTATCCAAGAATTGCTAAGTTAATCGATTTCCCTAAAAAGCTAACCAATACCCTTATTATTGTCGTATCTACGATTTTAGGTACCTGCCTATCCTGTGGTCTAGTAGCGTACAGCTTTTCAAGACTAACATGGAGAGGGAGAGATATCTTCTTCATAATTCTTCTTTCTACACTGATGCTGCCCGGCGTAGTAACTATGATTCCAATCTTTGTCGTATTCCTTAAGTTAGGATGGTTAAATACATTTAAACCCTTAATAATCCCTAGTTTCTTTGGAAACGCTTATTTTATCTTTCTCCTTAGACAATTCTTTATGACTATTCCATTTGAGCTTTCAGATTCAGCTAAAGTAGATGGAGCTTCAGAATTCCAAATATTCTACCATATTATTCTCCCACTTACTAAGCCTGCTTTTGCAGTGGTAGCAATATTCCAGTTTATGGCAAGTTGGAATGACTTTATGGGTCCGCTGATATATCTCAATGATCCCGAAAAGTTCACATTAGGTTTAGCTGTATATGCCTTATCAAGTGGACATCAAGGTAGTATAGACTGGAGTGGTATTATGGCTGCAGGAGTAATTCAGGTAATTCCAGTACTCGTTATATTCTTCTTTACCCAGAGATATTTTATTGAAGGGATTACTCTAACAGGTATTAAAGGATAGTTTATAAGGATAAATAAATCAACTAAAAAAGGAGGCAAAAGGATAAGATGAGAATTCTAGCAGTAGGGGCTCATCCAGATGACATAGAATTTATGTGTGCTGGAACATTGGCCAAGTTTACCATGAGAGGGGATCAAGTGATTATTGCTGTAGCTACTAATGGCGAGGTCGGGTCGATGACCCTATCTAAAGAAGAGATTGCTAGAATAAGGAGGAAAGAAGCAGAAAACTCAGCAGCTGTAATTGGTGCAGAATTCATATGGATGAACATCCCTGATGAATTTCTATTTGACAATGAATCCACAAGATTAAAGTTTATAGAAATGATAAGAAAGGCGCATCCAGATATCATTATTACTCACTGGCCTGAAGACCCATATCATCCTGACCATAGCAATACAGGTAAAATTGTGAACGATGTATGCCTAATGGTTACTGTACCAAATATAGAAACTGAATCTCCACCTTGCAAAAAAATTCCTTATTTGTACTATGCAGATGCTCAGGCAGGAGTAAATTTTATTCCTGAAGAATATGTAGATATTACTGATACATTCGAGATTAAAAAGAAGATGCTCTCAATGCATAAGAGCCAGGAACAGTGGCTTATAGATCAATACAATATAAGCCCCTTAGAATTTATGGAAATAATCAGTAAATTCCGAGGTATCCAATGTGGATGCAGATATGCTGAAGGTTTTAGAAAAGCAAATGCCTGGCCTAGAATTATTTGTAGAAGGCTTCTACCATAGGCTTAAACATAGCAAAACGGAAGTGCTAATGGAAGGCTCATTATGATGCTGTTAGATTTCTTTGGAGAGGAAAGTTGTTAAGGTTAACTTTATAGAAAAGAGGATAACAAGATGTATGATCAGTATTTTAATCTCTATGACGTAAATCTATTTATAGGATGCCCTTCTGTTAAAGGAACGTCTACTCCAATATCCAGTGCTTTTGAGCTATTAAGAGAGCTTGATGAACATAGTATTAAAAAAGCCCTGGTCTGGCATATTGCACAACATGATGTCTCTCCAGTAATAGGAAACGAACTTTTAAGTAAAGCTGTAGCCGAATCTGAAAGGCTTCTGGGTTGTTGGACGATTTTACCCCCTCAAACCGGAGAGGTAATTAATGAAAGCTTCTTCCTAGATATGAAAAAAGAACAGGATCTTTGCTCTTCGAGTCTTCCCCAGATCCCACAATTTTCTTCTCAATTATACGGTATTCGGAGATTTCCTTAATGAAATCTCCAATCGTAAGATTCCTCTACTGCTCTCTTTAGAAAGAGGCATCCAGTGGCAAGATATTTATAATCTTCTAAAAGACTTTCCTCGACTTACCTGTATCCTCTGTGATATAGGAATATGGGGAGTGGATAGATATACTTGGCCACTTTTAGAATCTTATCCTAATCTCTATCTAGAAACGAGTCTTCTCTCTTTAGAGGCAGGAGGAATAGAAGCAGTGGTAAGAAAATTTGGAGCTGAAAGGCTTCTTTTTGGAAGTGGTTTCCCTGAAAGATACTTTGAGGCATCTATCTTACAGCTACTTCATTCAGAGATCTCTGAATCTGATAAGGAGAAAATAGCCTCTCAAAACTTAGAACGACTAATAGAGGAGGTAATGCTATGAAAAGACAATCCCTGCTGAAGGAGGAATTCTATCTTAAAGGAAAAGTAGAAGATTGTCCAATATATGACCTCCATGGGCACATAGGTCCGTTCTATGGAGCCTATTTCCCATATGCTGATATCTCATCAATGAAGAGGATTATGGATAAAGTTGGGGTAAAGATGCTAGCTTTCTGCCACCATTATGCTCTACTTTCTCCAGATATAGGTAATATTGCTAATGTTGAAGCAGTAAAAAGATTCCCAGAGAATTTTCGAGCTTATCTTCTCATTAATCCAAATTATCCAGAAATTATAGAGAAGGACCTAGAAGCCTTCAGTGATTATTCTGACATATATGTTGGGCTCAAATTACTCCCTGATCATCATAGAATCCCTATCTCTAATATAGCTTACAAAAAGGCATGGGAATTTGCCGAAGAAAGAGAATTAATAGTACTAGTTCATACATGGGGGAGCAGTATTTATGATGGGCCTGAAGAGGTACGAAAAGTAGCAGAGAAGTATCATAAAGTTAAGATTCTAATAGGACATTCTTGCCATGGAGAATGGGATAAGGCGATAAGGTTAACAAAGGATTTTCCTAATGTATATTTAGATCTTTGTGCAGTATTAGATGATAGAGGAGTTTTAGAGAAGTTTGTAGCTGAATTAGGTTCAGATAGAATACTATTCGGTACAGATTTCCCCTGGTTTAGCTACTACTATTATATAGGTGCAGTTTTAGGGGCAGATATAACCGATGAAGATAGACGTAATATCTTCTATCGTAATGCGGAAAGATTACTTCAGAAAGGAATAAACAACTAACAGAAATTTTTAACTTTACTAGGAAGGAGGAGATAGCAATGAAAAGTAGAAATCCCTGGGAAGTTGCTCTTATGCAATTCGACCAGGCGGCAGATCGTTTGGAGCTTGATTCTTACATAAGAGAAAGGCTAAAAAGACCTAAGAGGATCCTTACAGTAAATTTTCCCGTACGGATGGACGATGGTACAATAAGAATGTTTGAAGGATACAGGGTCCATCATAATGTTGATAGAGGACCAGCCAAAGGAGGTATAAGATACCATCCAGATGTCACACTAGACGAAGTAAAAGCGTTAGCAATGTGGATGACATGGAAATGTGCTGTGGTAAATGTTCCATTTGGAGGAGCTAAAGGCGGAGTAATATGTGATCCTCATAAGATGAGTATTGGAGAAATAGAACGTCTAACTAGAAGGTATGCGACTGAGATATCCTTTTTTATAGGGCCAGAGAAAGACATCCCTGCTCCAGACGTTAATACAAATGCTCAGACTATGGCATGGATTATGGATACTTACAGTATGAATGTAGGTTATTCTGTCCCCCACGTAGTTACAGGAAAGCCTGTAGAGATAGGTGGTTCTGAAGGAAGGATAGAAGCAACAGCAAGGGGATGTGTATTCACCATCCTTAAAGCATGTGAGTTCCTTGGGTTACCTATAAATAAGGCAAAAGTAGCTATCCAAGGATATGGAAATGCAGGGTACAATGTAGCAAGACTTATTAAGAAAGAAGGAGCTAAAGTAATAGCCGTCTCTGACTCAAAAGGTGGAATTCATAACGAAGAAGGACTCAATCTAGAAGATGTTATGAGACATAAAAAAGAAACAGGCTCAGTTATAGATTTCCCTGAAGCTAAGAATATAACTAATAAGGAATTGCTAGAATTAGATTGCGAAATACTTGTCCCTGCTGCACTGGAAAATCAGATCGATGAGAATAATGCTCATAAAATAAAAGCAAGAATAATAGCTGAAGCTGCCAACGGTCCCACAACTCCAGAAGCAGATAAAATCTTGTTTAGTAGAGGAATCTTTATTATTCCTGACATCTTGGCTAATGCAGGGGGAGTTACCGTAAGTTATTTTGAGTGGGTTCAGGACTTACAGGCATTTTCTGGAAAGAACAGGATGTAAATCTGAAACTTAAAGAAGTTATGGAAAGTAGCTTCGATAATGTACTGGATATCTTTAAAAAGGAAAAAGATATAGATATGAGGACTGCTGCATATATGCTCGCTATAAAAAGGGTAGCCAAAGCTGTTCAGCTCAGAGGACTTTACCCTTAATAGTATCTCCGAGTCTTCAAGTTTTTGCGTGGTAGATAAGATCAGAAAATACTGGCAGTACAGGCGAGAAGCCTGTCCATTAAATATCTTAAAATAACTGTAGCCCATACAACCAGGACTGAAATACTCTAGGCAAAGGTTTTTTAGAGCCGGTATCCCCGGCTCTATAAACTTTTGCGTGTGATATAAAAATGGCAAAGGAAGAAATACTCATAAGAATGAACAATTTATGTTTAGGATAACCTCCAAATAGCAGATCTATAAGTTAAGAAGAGGATATTTTTAAAATCCGCCCCACGCAAAAAGTTGAAGAGTCCACTCACATCCTTTTATATTTTTCATAGACTTCCTTTATTGGTACCCCAGCAGCTAATTCTCTTCTAGTCCCTTCTTCCTTTATTTCTATTTCTTCAGCCTTAAGAAGTACTTCTATTACTAATTCTTTTGGGATCACTATAACTCCATCAGAATCGCCTACAATCCAATCTCCTGGATTTACTCTCAACATGGCAGTAAGAGTACCGGTCACGTATATAGGGACATTAATATCTTCTACTCGCCATCTTTTTTCTGACTCGATAGGAGTAGTATATCTAAGAAAGACAGGCCAGTCAGGGATTGCCAACAATCCCTCTAGATCTCTTGACCCTCCGTCTATTACTACTCCAGTAGCTCCTAGCTGTCTGGCTGAATAACTCATCATCTCCCCCCAATGTCCACAGAGCCGATCCCCTTCAGCATTAATCACTACAACACTTCCAGGATAGATAGCCTTAAAAAGCCCAAAATCTCTGAATTTGGGGAAGGCTTCCCAATATTCTTCTTTATACCTTGGCTCTCTATTCCCTCTTATTGTCAAAGCAGGTCCTGCTACATGCATCCCGTACTTAATTGGTTTTATTTCTAAAGACATACATTGATTTGGTAAGCCCATACTATCTAGAACATCATAGATTGTAGCAGAGTATATTTTTAAGAATCTACTTCTCATTTCACTAATATCTATATCTTTCATAAGTCCTTTCCTCCTTATATGTTTTTACTTACCAAGATGGATACTTTGCAAACCATTCGGGCCTTACAGGATCTGGGATATATCTTTTAGAAGCGTTTACTAAGCTTTTATAGAACTCATGATACTTTTCGACTTTCTCCTCATCTAACGAAACACCTAACCCAGGACCTTCAGGGGGCACCATACAACCATCTTTATACTCTATCTTTCCTCCCTTGATAATATCATCTAGAAGGTGATGATAATGAGCATCTATTGCATGGACTAAATTAGGTATAGTTATCGCTAGGTGAAGCATGGCAGATAATCCAATACCAAATTCTAAACCACTATGCATTCCTATACCTATCCCAAGAGTACTACACATCCTTGCTAGTACTTTTGTATTTGTAAGTCCTCCCCAATACCATGGATCAGAAAGTACTATGTCTACAGCTCCTACCTTTACTGCTGGTCCAAATTCGTCAAATTCTTTTACACACATATTGGTAGCTAATGGGATAGCTACTCTCTTTCGAACCTCTGCCATTCCTGGAATCCCCCATGTAGGGTCTTCATAATACTCTAAATCAAAGATTTCCAATTTCTTTCCAACTGAGATTGCTGTCTCAGGAGTCCATACTGCATTTGGGTCAAATCTTAGCTTTACTGAAGGTCCTAATGCTTTTCTTAGTGCAGCTATTGTCTCTACCTCATAATTAGGTTCAAATACACCTCCTTTTAATTTAACAGTTTTAAACCCGTACTTATTAACTAAATCTAAGGCATGTTCTGCCATTTGTTCAGGAGTAGTGACCTCTCCCTTTCCTTCAGAATTTGGATATCTATAGAAGAGATAGGCAGATGTTGGAACTTTATCCCTTATTTTCCCCCCTAATAGTTTATATACAGGTAAGTTTGTATATTTACCTTGAAGGTCTAGACATGCTATCTCTACTGGGGTAAGGATATGTGCATTTCTAGAGTAATATCCTCTCTGAGAAATCTTCATCTTAATTACTTCTAGATTAAAAGGGTCCTCCCCTATTAGGACAGATTCGAAAGACTTAAAGAGATTTTCGTCTATATTCCCAGTTGTTTCCCCCAGACCAATCAATGCCTCATCAGTATAAAGCTTAACTATAGTTCTAGTAAATACAGTATGTACAGCATATGAATGTCTTAAGGGTGCCTCTATAGGAATACTAACCTTTTTCAACTCTAATTTTGTTATCTTCATTCTTTTAGTCCTCCTCCTTATCTTAAATTTACCAGACCACCATCTACTACAAGGGTAGCTCCAGTGATATAAGAGGCATCATCAGAAAGTAAGAAAGATACTGCCTTAGCTATATCTTGAGGAGTTCCTATCCTTTTTAGGGGAATTCTATCACTTAGATTCTTTCTACTTTCTTCTGTCCAGAATGGACGATTCATATCAGTATCTATAGCCCCTGGAGCAATGGAATTAACGGTTATGCCAAAAGGACCTAAATCTACAGATAAACATTTCACTATTACTTCAATAGCAGCTTTAATCGCTGAATATATTCCTTGAGATGGTAAGGGTCTCATTGCGTTAATAGAGCTAATAGCTAAAATCTTTCCGCTTCTCTGGGAGAGCATTATCGGTATAACCTGTTTCAAACAGAGGAAAAATCCTTTTAGGTTTACCGCTATCAACCTATCAAAATCTTCTTCAGTGGTATCCGCTACACCAGCCTTAACTGTTATCCCTGCATTATTTATAAATGCATCTATTCGACCATACCTATTTATAGTTTCAGTGAATAGTTTAACTATGTCTTCTTTTATCGTTACATCGCTATGTATAAATGTGACTTTATCTTTATATTTCCTTTGAATCTCCAACCCTTCTTTTTCATCCCTCCCCCCAAATATAACCTCGTAACCTTTTGTAGCTAACTCTTCTACGATAGCCTTCCCTATTCCCCTGGTCCCTCCAGTAATAACTACAACTTTTGACATTGTAATACTCCTTTATTAGCTAGATGGGCATTTATAGTAATTAACCCTTGAGGGGTCAACTTAGCATTCAATTTCTTACATACATATTCAGCAATTTCTCTTAGGCTAGTTAATCCTTTCTTTGTACCTTCACTTACTAGCTCTTCTATTTTATATACGTAAGAATGGGACTCTTCTAAAAAAGACTTGATTTCTTTCTTGTTTTCTAGAATAGAAAAATGCCCAGTAATGAGATATGAAGGCTCTAGAGCTATTATCTTTTCTATCGAAGATATATAGTCTTCTACATTTTCATACTGAGGCAGAGCATTATTTACTCCTTTCCAACCTATACTATCTCCAGTAATGAGAGTCCTAGTCTCCCTATCCCATATAGAACACGAACCTTTAGTATGCCCTGGGGTCTCTATAATCTCCAGTACTCTATTCCCAAGATCTATTGCTAAATTTCCGGAGAATATAATTGTGGGAAAAGTTTTCTCATCCATTTGCGATAAAAAATTAGCTATGTCTGCCTGAGTAAATCCCCAACTCTCAGGGAATTTACCTAGCAGGTTATAAAATTGAGCCATATGATCTCTCATAAATGGGACAGCTTCCATATGAGCTATAGAAACACAAGAAAATTCTTGTTGTAGCGAGAAATTTGAGCCAATATGGTCATAATGTTCATGAGTATTAACTAGAATAAACCGACTATCTCGACTTTTACTTTCCTCTAAGATAGTGTCTCTAATATACTTATGACTCTCTTTTATCCCTGTATCTATTATAACTATAGTATTATCCCCTCTTATAATGGTACTTCTAGTAAATATACTTCCAAAAGGTAAATCTAAGGAGATTATTCCAGGTACCCTATTATATACCCTTAATTCCATTTGCCATAACTCCTTTCATTGAATTAAACTCTATTTCAACTTCTTCTTTATAAGGAGAAGCTAGGGTACAGCCTACTCTTGTAGAAGTTAAAGCCCCAGCTATATTAGCATATATCCCTATAGTAGAAAGGCCCCATTTACTAAGGAGTCCATAGATAAAAGCAGCATCAAAAGTATCTCCAGCTCCTGCTGTGTCTAGAATAGGCTGAAGTGGTTTATATGGAGGCACATAAATTAACTCTTTTGAATTTCCTATAAGACAACCATCAGCTCCCAATTTTAATACCACTATTTTAGGACCTGTACCTAATATCTTTAGAATACATTCTTTCTTATCTATCTCTCCCAAAAGAATGACTGCATCTTCTATACTTAGCATTACTACATCAACTAAAGAGAATGTATGCATTACAATTGCTCTAGCTCTTTCAACAGACCATAACGTAGTTCTTATATTAGGGTCATAAGTTATAAGGACGTCATTCTCCTTAGCTATCTCTATTCCTCTGAATACTGCATCGCAACTATTAACAGAAATTGCTTGAGTAATGCCACTAATGTGGAAAACTTTTAAATCTTTAAAAAGGGACTCCTCCAAATCTTCAGTAGAGAGATGACTAGCAGCTGAATCCTTTCGCAAATAAATAAATCTATGTCTTCCGTTGTCTCTAACAATGATATATATACCTGTAAAGCTACCTTCTTCTATAATAATAGAATCTGTATCTACATTCTCTTTTCTCCACATCTTTAATAAAGCTTCTCCAAGTATATCATTTCCTATCCTTGTTAAGTATTTACTTTTAAGCCCAAGTCTTGAAGCAGCTACCACTACATTTGAAGTGTCTCCTCCAAATCCCAATTGAAACAACTGACCTATAAAAAGGTCTCCATCTTCTAATGCTGAAAATTCTACCATCGGCTCTCCTATACTTAATAGATCAGTCATTATTCTCCCTCTCTATTTATACCGTATTGTAAATTGTCGTTTCACAATGTAGATTATAATATGTTTCATGTAACTTGGTCAATACTTTGCAAAGAACTAGAGAAAATATGATCCTTTATTAAATTATGTATCCCACATTCCGCACGTGTCACTCTCAATTATAATATTTTTCAAACTCCTTCCCCATCAGTGAAAGAATCTTCTTAGGCACTTCCCTTAAATTTGTCACCTTTACTATCTCTATCTCCTTAGTAACTTTCAATTCTAATCCTCCATCCTTTTTCAAAAGAAAAATTTTATACATTATACTATACCTGCGGAATGTAGGATGTATCACTATGTGATACAATTATTATAAATGAAACTATAAAAAAAGAGAAAAGGAGTTTAACTATATGGCAAATGATAAAGAAAGAAAAAAGAGTAGAATCTCTTATGTACAGTCTATAGAGAGAGCTATTGATATTCTAGAGGCTTTATCCGAAGAGGAAAATTCCTTCCAACTTAAGAACCTCGCTAAAAGAGTAAGACTTCACAAAACTACCGTATACAGAATATTAAAAACCCTTATGAAAAGGGGGTATGTAGAGAATATAGATAATAGCGGAGTATATAAACTAGGCTTACAGGTTCTAAAACTATCAAGTTCTCTATTAGAGAATATTGAAGTTAGAAGAGAGGCAAAACCTCTTTTAGAGGAGCTTAGAGATAAGACTGGAGAGACTGTACATCTAGGTATTCTCGAAGGTAATGAGATTGTATATATAGAGAAGATTGAAGGTACTAGACCCTTACATATGGCTTCTAGTGTAGGTAAAAGAGTTCCTCTATACTGTACTGCTTTAGGGAAGGCTATTTTAGCTTACTTAGATGAGAAAGAACTAAATCCTCTATTAGAGAATATAAAACTAGAACCCAAAACCCCAAATACTATCATATCTATCGAAAAGTTAAAAGAAGAACTAATAAAAATAAGAGCCTTAGGGTATAGCATAGATAATATTGAAAATGAAGAAGGAGTCAGATGTGTAGGGGCTCCTATCTTTGACCACACGGGGAAAGTAGCTGCAGCAATAAGTATCTCAGGAGCAGCCTTTTATATTCCTATCGAACGTATAGAAAAAGAGTTAGGACCCCTTATAAAAACGGCAGCCTTCGAGATTTCTAAAAGACTAGGATGGAAATATACAAGAGAGAGCCACTGAGGAGTAAACTTTAAAAAAGATGGCAGCTTCAACTTTAATTGGTGAGTTGACTAATTGGATAAAACTTCAATTTTTTATTGAACAGGTAGAGGCTGCTTCTCCTATCATTTCAAATTTCACGCAAAAGTTTATAAAGCCATCAACTCCTTTCTTAGGATAAATTAGTTTAGAAATCTAATTATACCCTAAGAAAGGAGTTTTTTGTGTAAAATTTGGTGGGGGGAGATGAGAATTTTATAGAAGGTATTGACAAGTGGTATAAGAAAGGTAAAAATAAGGTAGAAGAGTTAGATATAAGAGAAAGGATAGATGAGTATATGCAAGAGGTAGTAAATCTACTCCTAACGCAAAAGGGTTTTATATATCAAGGACCTATTCCAGTCAAGATAGACTGGGAAGACTTCTCAGAGAATTCTCTAAGAAGAAAAGACTTTAGGAAGGGGTGAAAGAGAATGCCAAAGGTTTGGTATAGTAAGAAGCAGATAGACCAAGCTATAAAGGCGTTGAATGCCTATGCTAGTAAAGGGATAATACCACAACAGATAGTAGATGATTACAAAGTCAATCTAAGCTATGCATATAGAGGAGTTAGGGACTATTCCTATGAGAAGCTAGTCCTAGAATGCCCTGACTTCGTAGTAAGACTATTTGTTACTGACGAGAAGGAGCTAGAGAAGAAAGGAGAATAAGATGAAAGACAAAAAGAAGACAGGCAGAACAATCATATGGACAATTATAGTGGCATTCATTGGGGCATTCATTGGAGCAGGTATAGGAGCAAGTATAAGCTTAGTTGCAGGGGCAATTGCGGGAGCAATTATAGGAGCATATATAGGAGTAATTACGAAAGTAGTTATAGGGGCAACTATAGGTAAAGAAAGGGAACTGGCTCTTATACGTGAAGACTTAGATAGTTTAATCTCAGTCCTAGCTGATTTAGTAGACACACTAAAGAAGCAAGGAGGAAGTAAATCTTAGATAAAGGAAGGTGATAGAGTATGAGTGATTGTGGTCCTATATTTGGTGCTATAGGTATAGAGGAGAGATTAGAGGAACTTACTAAAGTATTAACTGATGTTTCTAAAGAACTGAATACTATAGCCCTAGAACTGGGAGTTATAAGAGGTATTTTAGAGAAGAAAGGAGAATAAAATGGGAGACAATTGGATGGCAGGCTCAGCAGTTATAGGGGCAAGTATAGGTATAGAGAAAAAGCTGGACCTTATACATAAAGACTTAGATAAATTAATCTTAGTCTTAGCCGATTTAGTAGAGCTACTAAATGGGAGGCAATTAAAGTGAAGAAATACTCAGGACTGTTAGTGCTTTCCATAGTTTTTGGCTTATTTGTAATGGGACAATCGGGGTGCACAGGATGTGGCATAAATAGTGGATGGGGCAGTAACACTGCAACTATAATGGGCCAAGTGGTAGATGCCTACAGTAACCAACCTGTTTGGGGGGCAACTGTTTCAGTTTTTGGCACTGGTTTATCGACTAAAACTGACCTCCAAGGACAATATCAGATAACTAATGTTCCAGCTGGGAGATTTACAGTAATCGTTTCTAAAATGGGCTATCACAGTCTAAGCCAAGATGTAGTATTAGTAGCTGGGTCTACTAATACTATTGACTTTAAGCTTATCCCTATTGTGACTGTGACACTCATAGACGAAACATTTACTGTTTCCGCAGGAGATTATAGGGAGTATCACAGTTTTCTAAGAGAAGATGGAATACTTGGTATAGGCCTATTTGCAACACAAAATGTTCAGTTCTACATCTTCGATGATACAAACTATCAGAAATGGTTAAACGGACAAGGTTATACTGCTTACTTAGAAATCCCCAATACAAGTTCTTTTTTCCGTTTCTTCGATATTCCCAGCACTCAAACATATCATATTGTTATCAAGAATACTGACGCCACTCTTAGTTCAGATGTTACTCTGTATGTTGATTATACCTACTAAGAGTAATCCTTGATGATACACACAAACGAGGAGAGAAACCACCGCTACCTGCTATTCCTGGTTAGCTCTGTTCAGTATGTAAAGTATACTTTACATCTTTTGCTCAAAAGTAACCAGTATGTAATTTAAACTTACAAAGCGAAAGTTTTAAGCTCTTGTTCGTCCAATTCTATCTCTTTTACATCGTCAAGCTAGCTCTTGAGCAAACTTTTGATACTCATCGTCATCAGCTAGTGTCTTTAAAGCTCTCAGCATCCCCTCTTTGACTGCGTTCCCCCACAGTTCCAACCAGCCAAACTTATGAGCCCAACGACAAATTGTGGAATAATGTATTTTAACATCGTATAGCTCATACATTAGCTCTGCTATTTCCCGATACGAGTATTTTCTTTTTGTGTCCATCGAGAGCTCGTCGAGTTCAAAAAATAGTTTTTCGGCAAGGTTGGGATAGATCATCTTAGACCACCAAGTCTTTTAGCTCTCTTTAAACTGTGAAATTTCTGTTGCATTTTGAAACCGCTCACCTCCTTTCAACCCACTTAAATTCTAGCTTAACTAAAATTTAACTGTTGAATTTTTGTCTACTTTCCAATCCAGCCTATATTCCGCAGGAGTGCCAAAATTGTAGGCTAGAAGCCACATAAAAAATTAATACAGATAATAAGCATATGGAAAATACTAAATTTGTAGGGTCTCCCTGCGGAATGTAGGTTAAATAAATCGGAAAAAGAGAAACAAAACGTTGGCTCCTAGAAAATAGACTAGAAAAACTTAGTCCCAGGAAGTGGAAAATGAAACTGTAGAGAGTAAGGGCCTTCTTACTATAAAGTGAATCTTACAACCTTTAGAGCCCTAACTTCTACAGGTCCTATTAATCCACTTGGTAGAGGTTCTTTAATTTCTGTTTTTTCTTCAGGTTTTGGGAATCTTTCTCCATAAGTAGCAATTAACTGCGAGTAGTCTTCTTCTGGCTGAGATATTACGTAGTTAATAAGTAGGTTAGTAACAAATATCTCTAGTAGATTTTCTCCGAAGACAACGTAGGGAGTAATATCTATAGAGCGTTCTCCTTTCCAAAGAACTCCTACCTGCTGTCCATTTATCATTACTTCTGCTACTTCATATACTTTTCCAAGTGAAAGTATAAGTCTTGTATCTGATTTACAGTACTCCTCGTTCAGATAGAAACGATTTACATACTTAACCTTCCCAGAAAAATATTTAAGCTCATTCCATTCAGTCCATGAGGAGAGATGCTCTTTTTCTATAGAATATTCTTCTCCATTTTTGTCTCTAAAATGTATAACCCATGGGGGTTTAATCACTATTGTGTTTAAAAAGTTATCTACCTTGGTAGTTATCTTTTTGGACTCTTTAGTCTCTATAAAGTATTCCCCTTCTCTGTCTGCAAGACCTTCAAGTACGACCTTTTCTCCTTTTTCTATAACCTTTAATCCTTCGAGATTAGTGTATCTAATAATAGGTCCTTCGTTAGAGTATCTGTCGAACATAAATATCCTAGATTCACAGGGGCCAAGTTGTAATGGTATCTGAATGCCTTCAGGGGTAAAGGAGAAATAGGGTATTTGAGTATAAATCTCTCTCTCTATATCATACTCAATAGGGATAGTTTTCATCCCTCTAAAGCCAATATTGAATCTTTTTTTCTCTCCAGACATATTAGCTACTAGATATATATCATACCTTGAATTTTTTAAATGTATAAAAGGAATCGATTTATCTTCAGGATCTATCTTAATGTCTGGTGTTAATAGCGAGTGTAAGACTTCTTTGAGATTATTCAGAGTGGTCAGAACGAAAAGTCTAGAGACTTCTTCTCTAAGCATTTTAAAATCTTCAAATAGTTCTTTGAATTCCATTAGCCCTGCTGGATACTCTGGAATAACCTCTACCGCTATAACCTTGAGACCATTCCTGGCAAAGTCCCTAATCTTCTCCAAGACCTTAAATGGTATATATTTCATCTTAGGAAGTAGGAGTATAGAATAGGAAAGTTCTCCTATTTTAAGTTTTCCATCTTCATATCTTGTTTTATTTATGAATATATCATCATTTATAAAGTCAAAATCATATCCTGCTTCTCTTATAAGATTTACTACTTCACAGACCTTTCTGTCGAGAGCTCTTGAAAGATTAAGCTCTTCTAAAATGCCATCACTCCATATATCATGATATGGAGCATAAACCAAAATGTCTGCGCAGAATTGTCCCTCTTGTAGTATTCTAGAGGTTCTCTCTATATATCTATTTAGATATGGAATATACTCCCACCAAGTTTGATTATGATTTATAAGACTAGAAGCATAAAACACCCATCCCGGTATCCCTGCCGAAGGGGGAGAGTATGGATAACCGTGTCCAACTATGTGATTTATCCCCTCTAAAAAGAGTACATCTGTTGCAAGCTTCATCTGCTCTAATGTTTCCATAAATCTTGGCTTTCTTAGCCAGGTATATGCCTCTGCTGAACAGATTTTCTTACCATAGATATGGGCAGCCGAAGATGCAAGTTTCCTAGTCGAAGTTCGAACTAGCCATTTGTCTCCACCTATCCAGCTTTCTCCCTCAGGTATATCTGCTACTCCATAAGCCTTTAGTACATCAGCCGGTGTTCCATGGGCTTGGATACGAGCAAATAGACCTTTAGAATGACACCATTCAGTAAATCTTGAGAAGAAGTTTTCTATAGCAAGCTCTGAAAGTACAGAGTGATAGTCATAACGGATAAAGGGGGTGATTTCTCCAATATCTTCAAATAGTGCTGGTAAATAATCTACTATGTCGTATCCTTTTCTTTTTTTAAATTCTTCTGGAAAATTGTGACACCAGTTCGATCCAAAAACCTCCCAACTATCACAGAAGAGGCACTGTACTGTTTTGCCTCTATCCCCTAATTCTACAGACGAAACAAGCTTATCTCCAACTTCTTTGAGATATAAATCCAAAGCCTCTCTATCGAAATGGTTCAAAACTAATCCTTCTGCCCCTACTGCAGGTCTTTTAACATATTGTCCAGTATAACTATCTATAAAAACTAACAGCCTCCATCTACCCTGGGGTAAGTGGTAGATGAGTTTATTATCAGATATGTAATTATAAAGATTGATAAATTCCTTCTCAGATACTCTATTGATTAATATCGCTATTATCCTCTCTTCTGGTTCTAATATAGAAGACAGGTCTTTATTGTACTCGGTAGGACCAGAGACCTCTTCTATATGTACTTTAAGTCTTCCAGCTGATAAAACTTTAGGAATACAGGGACCTCCAAATGGCCAGCCACTTCCGCAGGTAATATCCACTACTATTCCTAGCTTTCTCGCTTTTTCGATCGTAAAACTTAGTAGTTCTAGCCATCTATCAGATAGATAGGGTATGTTAATTATCCCCTTATCTGGGTCGTCACATACTAGAGGATAGATAGGTTGGATCTCTACTCCTCCTATCCCTACTTTACTCATCTCCTCAAGCTCTCTTGCGATCTCTTCTTCTGTTACTGCACAGCCAAACCACCACCATCTTACAAAAGGTTTAGTCCTTCTAGAGCTCTTACCTTCCATTTTCCCTCCTTATTAAAAATAGGGGGTAGAGAGCCTACCGTCTCTGCCCCCTTAAAGTTATCTATTTTATTTCTGAGTCTTAAAAAAGAACTGCTCGGGATTTGCACTTAGAGGCCAAGACATAGTGAAGAATCCAATCTCTGGAACATTTCTCAGGTCATTCTTCGCTATACATATATTCCTAGGTAGACTTACTGTACCTATCATATAGACATTTCTAGAGAGAATATCAAATATAGATTTTATTAGTCCTTTTCTCTCTGAATCAGCGGTTGTCCCTACTGCTTTTTCGTACAGTTCTAGAAGTTTTTTGATCTCTTTAGGTGGTTCTACACCGGATTTTCCTTCAGTTACATACCATAGACCATAGAGAGGTCCATATACACAGCTATCAGTTATGGGGACAAACCAGTGCATACTAAAGATAGGATATGGATCACAGGTTGCATCCTGCATCATTACCTCAAATTCTCCAGCGGTTTTTCTAGTTTCAAATAGGCTTCTCTCTTCAGCTTTTACAGAGGCCTTTATACCTACATCCTTCCAGTATTTGGTGAAAAGCTCTGCTGTATCTATCTGCTCCTGACTTACACCTGTCCTTACTTCTATAGTTATAGCAATTGGTTTACCATCTGGACCTAGTCTATATCCATCCCTATCTCTTTTAGTAAGACCCATCTGATCTAGAAGTCTATTTGCCTCTTTTGGATCGTATTGAGCGTATCTTTGGGCGATCTCCTTTACATAATACTCGGTTCCTGGAATACCGTAAGGCTGTTGTGGATTACCTACACCTCTAAATATAAGTTCATTTATCTCATTACGATTTATAGCAAGGGACAGAGCTATTCTAAATCTCTTATCCTGGAATAGCTTTTTCAATACCGGATTCTTTGTCTCCAGATTGAAGTACGCCACTGCACCTCCAGAGTAACTCGAGATCCACTGTAGAACCCTATACTTTCCTTTATCTCTATTTCCCATAAGTAAGGGATAATCTGCCCATCTGTTGTGGAAATGTCTAATCTGAAAGTCTATATCACCAGATAGTGCTTTCATCACCATTACTTCTGTACTCTCTACCAAGTCTTGAACTACCCTGTCTATATAGGGAAGTTGATTTCCATTGGGGTCTACCTTCCAGTAGTATGGATTTCTTACTGCAATGAATTGAGTACCAGGAAGCTGTGATACTTTCCATGCCATAATTACAGGACAATCCGGATTCTGTCTCCAGTCACTCCTAGCATTAAAGAGCTGTGTCCAATGGGTGTAATTCTCTTTTTTTACAAGTTCGTCCAGTTTCTCCTTGGAAGTATATTTAGGATGGAATTGTTTAAGGTAATGTTTAGGAGCGTATGTACCTCCAGGAGATGCAGTATACATTCCTCCGAACTCTGCAACTTGATATAAGAACCATCCATAAGGTTCATCATAGGTGAATCTTACCGTATAGTCATCTATCTTCTCCACCTTTGGCAGTTTCTTTTTGTATACCAACCAGGATGGAGGAGAGGATGTCAGCTCTTTATTAAGTATAATGTCCTCATACCAGAACATTATGTCATCGGCGGTAAACGGTTCTCCATCAGACCACTTCATCCCCTTTCTTAAATAGAAGGTAAAAGTTTTACCACCATTAGAGACCCTCCAGGATTTTGCTATATTAGGTCTTAGTTTTTTATATGACCTGTCCCACCCTATAAGCATCTCGTTTACAAGTCTATACCAGCCTGTCAGATCAGAGATACCAAAGTAGGCTCTTCTCATAGTACCGCCATACTCCCCAATACTTTCAACAGGAGTAACTACAAGAGGTTCCACAGGTAGTCTCTGTTCTACTGGTGGCAATTTCCCCTGCTTTGTAAGCTCTGCTAACATTGGAGCCTCACTATATTTCTTTTGAGCAAAAGATGCCACACCACCAACAAGCATTGACTGAAAAACTAGAACTAAAATCAACACAGGAACCAGACTTTTTCTCATTGTTTTTACCTCCTTTCTAAAAGTAGTAGATTCTCGGAAACTCTAAGTCTCCTTTTAGATTTAAAAATTTTACCCTTCTGGGTTAACTTGACTGAATTGCCTCCTAAATATTATGGTTACTTTATTCTTCTTTCCACTCTCATCTCCCTTTATTCCCTATCTTCTAAATGAAATTATAGCTCATTTATTTAGGCTGTCAATAATACTTGAAAAGATAAAGTATACAATTTTTATCGGTAATAAAGCCACAGGGATACCCTATTAAATCTTCTATTCGTATAGCAATTAAGGTTTACCGTTCTAGTCCTTACTATTACGAATAAAACAGCTATTTTTATTCATATAAGAAGTATTATGCGCATAAAAAGTTTCAATCCCGTTTGTAGCTTACCTATAAGGATGTATAAGTTACATAGTGATTCTTGCAGAAATGGTTGATAAAATTCCG
>Ga0080004_1124832_pt1 | contig 36732 bp, 53 predicted proteins | sample WasSprMetagenome_FD_69207 | JGI IMG/M metagenome (GOLD analysis project Ga0080004, IMG submission 69207) | Sulfidic aquatic microbial communities from Washburn Spring, Yellowstone National Park, USA - WS (SPADES assembly) (version 2) | ecosystem: Environmental > Aquatic > Thermal springs > Hot...
AATGCTTGAAACAAACCCCCTTAAATCATCAGCCCCAACACGGACAAACTCACCCTCAGGTATTGGAGGCTCACGCTCATAAAACTCCAAAGCCAAAACCACCAAACATAAATCTACACATGAAAGATATATTAAACCATCTAAATTTACCTCAACGGGGCAATGAGCTGCTTAAATCTAGATGCATCCTCAGCCATGTAAACATTATTGAACATCACATAGAATTCCGAAGCCCCCTCAGCCTTATAACCCATTATCATACTCTTCAACCTAGATAGATCCTCATCCGTATACTTGTACCTATAGTTCACTTCGCCTCCACCAATACCGTGAAGCCTAAAATACATTTTATCCCTAACAAGTGCTGGTTTAGCCCTGAATGGGTCTACTATGTGAATTACATTCCTAAACCTACCAACCACATCCAATATTCTTTCAGGCTTCTCAAGCCAATCCCCCCTAGGCTCCCAACCTAAAATTATATTTGATGATGAGGCTGCTGAGAAGAATTGTATTGCATTATTGTAGTTTTCATCAGTGCAATTGAAGCTTGGCGGAGTTTGAATTACAATGACCTTTGCATCCAAAACTTTAGCCCCCTCCAAAACCATATTCCAAGCTTCAAAAACCTCCCTTGTGGGCTTTAGGAATCCATACCTATCGCTTAGAGCTTTATCTGGAACATGTTTAGCCCTCCTCCAAGTTTGGGAGCTGAGTGGATGCGTAACGGCCTGCCAACACTTCAATGTGAATGTGAAGTTACTTGGAGCCTCAGACCTCAAAGCCTTAAGCCTATCCATGTTTGGTGGATCGTAGAATGTTTCTTGAAGCTCAACCACATCGAATAGGCCATAATACCTCTTCCTTGAAATGCTGAATCCACAACATCCAACATGAAACTGCAATAATCCACACCAAAACAATATTATTGTGGGAACGTGAATATTAACTTGTGGATTTCAGCCACTTGAAATTGATTTGCACTGGATGTGGAGAAATGTATGGATACGATTTAAACATGAAGTTTTGCGTTAAATGCGGATGCGGATTAACCTTCGAATTGAAATTGCCGAGGAAGTTTGAGTATAAGTCTGAACTCAATGGCATATGGAGATACTCAGAGGTACTCCCAAAAACCGATGTAATGGTGAGTTTAGGTGAGGGGAACACATATATACATAGGAGCACAACGCTTGGCTCAGAATTGAATGTGGACTTATGGTTTAAAGATGAAACCACAGAACCCACAGGCTCATATCTTGATAGATCATCAGCCCTAGCCACATCATTCATGAAGAGCATAGGCTTAAACTCAATAACAGTATACTCAAAGGGGAATCTGGGGGCATCCATAGCTGCATACGCAGCCAAATCGGGATTGAAGGCTAGGATACATGTGGATAGGAGCATAGATATGGGGAAACTATACCAAATGGTGGCTTATGGAGCTGAAGTTAGAATTGAGAAGTCCATGGAGCAAAACCCAAAAACAAACATAGCAGACTACGATCCAATAGTGAATGAAGCTAAGAAGACAATTGCATGGGAGATAATTATGCAATTGAGGGGGCCGCCGGAATACATAATCATACCAATGGGTGAAGGTGGACTGGCATACTACACGTATAAAGCCTTAAACGAAATGAAAAGCCTAGGATTACTTGGGGGGGAGATGCCAAAGATAATTGGAGTGCAACCCGAGGGATGCAAACCAATAGTGGAAGCATTCGAGAGTGGAGTGGAGCATGTTGAAGCTTTAGAGGCAAAGACTGATATAAGGGATTTAATGGTTCAAAAGCCAAAATATGGGAAGGCAGCTTTAAAAGCCATTAAAGATAGTGGTGGATGCGCAGTGGCTGTGGATGAATCTGAAGCGAGAAAGGCTCTAAGCGAACTAGCCAGATACGAGGGGATACTTGCAGAGCCAGCTGCAAGCCTAACAATAGCTGGATTGAAGAAGCTCATAAAAGCTGGAAGCATAGAGAGGGGGGCGAAGGTGGTATGCATAATAACTGGTAGCGGATTGAAGGATACGAGGACACTTAGGATGATGGCATTGGAAAGCCCGGGGATCAGTGGAGTAATAAGGGATATGGCTGGCGGATGGATTGGGGATACAAAGCTAACGATAATGAAGGTACTCTCCAGTGGGGAGATGTATGGATACCAGATTTGGAGGGAACTTAAAGATAGGTATGGGTTAAACATTAGAATACCCACACTATACCAACACCTAAAGGAGCTCATGGAGGAGGGTTATGTGGTTAAGAGTAGAAGTGAGAGGGTTATGGGTAGAATTAGAGAGTACTACACCCTAACAGAGAAGGGGTTAAGGGCTATTTAAGTGGATTTCAAAATCCCCCTCAAAGCCCTCTCAATGGGCTTATGAATCAAGATCGCTATCACCAGGGAGACTAGGGCTTGACCGAAGAAGTCCCTAATTAGGGATACTATTGCCAAAGCGTAACCTTTAATGAATATGTTAACGTAGAAGTATGCGAAGGCCATGGAGAAACCGGCAATTACTGATAGGATCACCTTGATTGGCATGCTCCTACGGTAAGATAAGCCTGCAATAAACCCCTCAGCCCCATGGGCAATTATGGAAACATACCATCTTGGGTAGGCTAGATAGAAGTCTGCAACAAGACTCCCAGTTATCCCGGTTAGAGTTGCAATTTTAGGTCCGAAGAGGAATGCTGCTAGGAAGGTTATTGTATCACCAATATGCGTGTATCCACCTGTAGGTGAGGGGAATATTGCACCAACAAAGGCTGTTAAGAAGGCTTGCAGGGCACTCAATAAAGCTGTAACTGATATCTCCAATGGAGTCAATATTGGCTTACCAATAAATGGTTTGGGAGCTTTGAAAACCAAAACTAGGCCTGAAGCTAGAGACAAAATTAAACCGAGAGCTAATGGGGATAGATCATATTGTGGTAAACCGTAAATTGTTGGTGAAGCTATGGCTATAATGGATATTATGGAGGATGCAAACATGAATAAACCAGAATACCAGAATCCAACCCTAAATGAGGCTATGGAGAATATGATTAGGAAAGCCATCAAAGTTGCATAGAGACTAACAATGGACTTAAATGGCTCTGGAATACTTAAGACACCCATTGGGAAGGATAAATTTAGGGAAGAGAATACTGTTAAAATTGCATGGAAACATGCTATAAGCGAAATTAAAGCTCCAAAGACCCCTAAACCCCTAAGGAGCCTAAAATCCAAAAACCCCACCAATGAAAATTGATGTAATCGAAGAATATAAAGGTTAGCCTAAATATAGACTATACTTAGAATTATTGGTACACTGAAATATACCTAAAACTTAAATATTGGTAAATTACAATATACCAATATGCTAAGGGAAGACATTGAAAGATTCAATGAATGGTGGTTCACTGGGAGAGTTAGAGGAGAACTTGCACCCAAATATAAGAGGCATACATTCAAAGACATCTTGGAAAGCTTAAACGATAGGAGAATAACGATGATTACTGGTTTGAGGAGGGTTGGTAAAACCACAATACTATACCAATTGATTGAGAACATACTTACATATGAAGATCCCAGGAGGCTACTATACTTCTCCTTCGATGAAACCCATGCCAATTTAAGGGAGGTTTTAAGCTTCTATGAGAGGAATGTTTTGATGAAGCCTCTTGAAGAGGCTGGTAGGGTATATGTATTCCTAGATGAAGTTCAATACGCCATGGATTGGGCTTCAACATTAAAAAGGTTCTACGACCTATACCCAAAAATTAAATTCGTAATTTCGGGGTCTTCAACAATACTCCTATCCAGGGAGGCTTTGGAGAAACTTGCAGGTAGATTCACATTAATGGAGCTTAAACCACTAACCTTCAAGGAATTTCTGGAGATGAGGGGGATTCAAATTGGGGGATTGGAATACTCGCAGAGGAGGATGGAGATATACTTCATGGAATACTTGAGGAAGGCTGGATTCCCTGAAATAGTGGATTGGAGTAGTGAAGTTAAGATTTCAGAGTACATCAGAAACGCTGTTGTGGATAGGGTGGTGATTAAGGATGTTCCAAGAATATTCAAGACTAGGGATATGATTCTAATGGAGGAAATTGTGGAAAATATACTTTCAAATCCAGGTGGAATATTAAATGTGAATTCAATGGCAAGGGATCTTGGTAGAAGCAAGATAACAATATCAAACTACCTAAAATTCCTAGAAGCATCACTAATAGTTAAATCGCTATCAAATTATAGGCCATCGAAAATGGCGTCAAGTAGGAAGCTTAAAAAGTTCTATCCATCAACAACATCACTAATATACGCATACTCAAAGGAGACATTCGAGGAGAACATGGGGAGAGTATTGGAGACATACATTGTGAATACATTGAATGCGGAATACTACTATAGAATGGGTGGAAGGGAGATAAATGTGATATTGAAATCCGATGGGAGGATAATACCCGTGGAAGTTAAGGAGAATGTTGATGCAAGGGATATTGAGAAGTTTAAGGGGTATATGAGATACATAAATGCCGAAAGTGGTGTAATGATAACATTAAATCAGGAGATGGATTATGGGGGAGTGAAGATTTATCCAGCATATAAATTGGAGGATTTGAAACTCAAGCAATTATTGGCTTAATAGGATGCTCTTCACAGTCTCCTCCACGGACCTCCTACTATCATAAATTGGCTTCCAACCAGTCTTAAAAGTCAATTTTGATGTATCCAATAGCATTACTTTAACATCCCCAGGCCAACCCCTACCATCAGCTGTTACTGGCTTATACACGTACATCACACCACTCAAACCCATCCTTGAAACCACGATGTCGGCAATTTCCTTAACCGTCAATTGATCCATGGACCCAACATTATAAATTTCGAATGGATAATCCTCTTCAACAAGCTTCTCATAAGCCTTAAATGTGGCGTTCAATGCATCAGTAATGTATAGGTAGCTTTTCACTTGAGTTCCATCACCAAGAATTTCAAGCTTAGACTTATCCCTCCTAAGCTTCTCCATGAAATCATATATGACCCCATGTTTAAGCCTTGGCCCAACAATATTGGCATATCTTAGGATTAGGCATTTAAAACCATAAAGCTTGGAGTATGCTTGGCAGAGGAATTCACACATGGCTTTTGTGGCTCCATAAATGCTTATGGGCTTAATTGGATGGCTTTCAGGTGTAGGTATAACTTCAGGATCCCCATAAACAGTGCTACTTGAAGCGAAAACAAAATGTTTAACCTTAAACTTCCTACAAAACTCCAAAACATTCAACGTCCCCTCAACATTACATTTATAGTGGTTTAGGGGGTCAATGGTGGATTGCCTAACCTCAGGGTTGGCTGCAAAATGATATACCCCATCAACAAGGCCGACGTCCTCAACCCACCCCTCAGGGGTTAATATATCCCCCCTAACAAACCTAAATGAGCTATATCCAAGGGAATTGGAGAGGTTGGAGAGGCATCCATTTGAAAGGTTATCCAATCCAACAACCCTAAACCCCATTGAAAGTAGGAAATCACATAGGTGACTACCAATAAACCCAGCAGCCCCAGTCACTAGGAAACTCAAAAACACAGCACCAACAAGAATATGCAACCCTGAGAATTAAAATATTCCCAAACATGAGGATTTAAATCCCCGAAAATATTGAAGGGTGATTGTGGAAACATGTTGATTGGGGGGCTTTAAGATTGAATTATGATCGTATGGAAAGGGTTGAAGGGGATTTGGAGAAGATAGCCTCTGAAATAAAAACCTGCAAGAAATGTCCACTACATGCCAATAGAGTTAATGCAGTTCCAGGGGAGGGGGATTATAGATGTGGAGTCATACTTATAGGTGAAGCTCCAGGAGCCAATGAAGACTTGCAGGGGAGGCCATTCGTTGGAGCTGCAGGGAAACTTCTAGACGAGTTAATGGAGGGTGTGGGTGTATCTAGGGGGATGGTTTATATAACCAACGTTGTCAAATGCAGGCCGCCGGGAAATAGGCAGCCAACAGATGAAGAGGTGGAGGTATGCACATCACTATACCTCAACAGGCAGATTGCAACAATAAATCCTAAGCTAATAGTATGCCTAGGAAACATATCATCAAAATACATATTCAACAAGTATGGATTGAAATTCAAAAGCATGAGTGAAGCCCATGGGAGAATACATAGGATCATAAGCCTACATGGAGAAATAAAGATCATAGCAACATACCATCCAGCAGCAATACTGAGAAACCCAAAAATCATGGAAGAAGCCAAAATGGATTGGAAGACAATTGGAGAAGAAGTAAAAAGGATATGCCAACATAAATGAGATCCCAGCAAACTGGGGATTAAAGCCGCTTAGAGTATTCTGCTATCAGAGGATCCGATATCATGTAGTAGTCATCCCTCTTCTCCACAATGCTGAGATCAATGAGTGTTTCAAGGAATCTCGTTATCTGCGCATTTTGTAGAGGCCTATTAACCCATACTTCAACAGCTCTCTTTATACCTGACCAAGTGTTCATGCCTAGAGATATCGCCTTCAATACATATAGGTAATACTTCGATCTTTTGAAAACCTTATCCATCTCTTCTTGAACTAGTTTCAAAGCCTTTTCAGCAGTCTCATTCACAATTTCCATGGAGGGGTTACGTGACTCCACAATTGAATACCCGAAATATGTGAGCCAACCAACTATCCCATCAACTCTCCCACATATTTCATGGAGGATTTCTTCACTAACTCGTATATTAACCTCTTCAAACCCCTTCTTAAGGAATTCCAGAGACCTTTCTCTATCAAATTTCTCAAGCTTAACTATCTTAACATATCTACCGTAGAGGGGGCTTGAAGCATCATCCAATTTGAGCATGTTTAGTAAGAGCCCCACCTCTGATCCAGTCAATACAAACCTCAAATTGGATAGATTGTCATATGCATATGCCAGTATATTACCAAAATTCATCCTACCCTTACCTCCACTAAGGTTTCTGAGGAATTGCGCTTCATCAAAAGCCAACACTACAAAACCCCCCTCATCTTCCCCAAACTTGTTAAGCTTGTCAAGTATCCTAATGAGGGTTAGGGATTCTTCACGCCATTCAAAATTTATCCTAAACCCATATACTTCAACACCCTTAACCCCCCTTAAGTAATGAACTAGTTTACTCCACCTAGATGCTGCATTGGAGAATGCTTCAGATAGAAATCTATATAGAGATGCCCTACTGTAACCCTCCTCCTCCAGAATTCTGAGGTCTAGATAAATGTAGGGGGATTCAAGCTCATTTAAAGCAACTTTCAAAACGGAGGTCTTACCAATCCTCCTAATGCCGAGGAGGAGTGTTATTGGCACTCTGGAAATGGATCCCTTAAGCTCATCAACCTCCCTTTCACGATCAAATAAACTATCTCTACAATTTTTAGGTCTAGGGTCGAAGAGCATGAGTAACACCCCTAATACAAAGTAACACCCCCGATACTTATATATTTATTAAACCATGAAATGAGTTGTGGTTAAACAGTTGAAAATACATAGGTAGATTTGCAGTAATAAATTGATGAGTGTAGATCTTAAGAGGGAATTCTTGAATTTATTGGAAAGGGATATTGAATTCCGCTACACAGTGGCAGGATATTTAGGGTTATCAGAAGTACTGAAGAAGCTAGATTCATTGATGGAGGAGCAAAATAAGATTTGGAGGGAAATTAAAGCATTGAGGGAGGAGCAGAGCAAAATATGGGAGGAATTGAAGAGTTTAAGGGAGAATCAGATCAAGTTATGGGAGAATCAAAATAAGCTTTGGGAAGAAGTTAGGAGCTTAAGGGAAGGACAGAATAGGCTTTGGAGAGGGCAGGAAGCTTTATGGATGGAAGTGCGAAGGATAAGGACGACGCTAGATAGGTTTGCTATAAGTGAAGAGGAGGAAGCTTGGGAAGTTGTGGGTTATAGGTTGAGGGAACTTTGGTTTGATGTGAAGCTTGATAGACTCTCCATTGAGGATTTTGAAATGAACATTTATGGTGTGAGTGGCGATGTATGCGTCTTAGGTGAGGTTACCGTGAGGCTTGGACATACATTGGTTGATGAATTGGAGGGGAGATTAATTTTCTGAGGAATAAGAAGCCTGAACTCTTAAAACCTAAAATGATAAAAGTCATATACACCATGACTGCAACGCCCAAAGCCGTGGAGAAGGCGATGGAGTATGGAATATGGATAGTGACTGCAAGACAAGAATACACACCATTAAAAATACATTCAACATAGAATTGAAATTCAAGGGTTTATGGAACATTTTATAAGTTTCATGAATATAGGTTTGTTATAGGTTTGGGGATGCTCATGAATTACATTGATCATTATTTAGATTTATGGGATTTATTATGCTTGTAGGGTGAAATGTTTTGAGGAGGGTTAAATTATCTTTTGCGAGGGGTTTGGAAGTTGAGTTTGCTGATAGGGGGAGGGCTATTAAGCAGGTTGAGGATTTCGCTGAGGGGGGAACTAGATATCCAATTGTGGTTTTCGGTCCTGAGGGGTGTGGTAAAACTGCATGGCTTAAACAATCCGTTGAAGTTTTGAGGGGATATGGGTATGATGCCATATACATAGATCCACTTCATAAGAAGTTTATTGCATATACTGATGTTGAGGATGTTGTGAAGAGGCTTGCTAACGCTACAGCCGAGGTTATTGGTGTAGCCGAAGTTAAATTGGCAACATTAGCCATAGACGTTGTTAAGGAGCTTATTGGAGTATGGAGGAGGAAGTATGTTGCTATTCTCGTGGATGAGGTGTTTCAGGTTATAGGGATTGATAAGGCTGAGATGTATGTTAAAAGCTTATTAAACTTGGTTGAATATCCACCTGAAGGTTATGAGAAGATAGTTGTAATTGCAGCTACAAGTGAAGGATTATCGAGAATCGAGATTGGTAGGCATAGGTGGAGTGAAATTATGCCAATATGGAATATGACTAGTGAGGGATTTAAAGAGTTATATGCGGAAATTCCAAACCCTAAACCTCCACTTGAAGATGCTTGGAAGATGACTGGGGGAAACCCAGACATACTTGCAAAACTCATCAATTCCAATTGGGATTCCAATGAAGTTATTGAGAAGATGGTGGAGGGGAGGAAACTTAGATCATTCATAGCCTCCCTCAGCATCCATGAGAGGAAGTGGCTCCTAGAGGCTGTGGAAGACCCTGACACACTATTCATGAGGGAAAGGATGCCACTACTAAATAAACTTGTCGAACTAAACCTAATTGTCGATGACATCCCAGAGAGAAAGCAATACCTATGGATAGATGAACCACCACCGGAGAGGAACCTAGAATTGGGAATAGGAAGACATGTAGCATGGCAAACACCAATACATAGGGAAGCAGTTAAGAGAGTAATGGAATAATAGTTACCATGCATTCAACCATATCCCATGGGGAAACCAATGGTGGGCTTAATTGAATATGCATCAAGTTATATGTGAATTCCATTTCAAAGGTAATATGTATTTGGTAATTATGTCCGTTATCACTATCAGGATTCCACGGGAATTGAAGGAGAAGATGAGGAAGATCAATATCAATTGGATGAAGAAATAAGGAAGTTTATAGCTCACCGTATAGATGAAGAAGTTAGGAGGAAGCTATTGCAATGTTGAAGGGGACAGGTAGCGTTGAAAAGGGTTTTGCTGAAAAGTCTGTGAGGGAAAATCGTGATAGTCATTGATTCTTCCTCGCTCGCCAAGATCATGCTACTTGAAGAAGGGTGGGATCGTATACCGCTGACGATTGACCCAGTAGCATTAAACTACTCCATCATTGAAGTGTCGAATTCGATATGAAAAGCAGCACTTCAAAAACGCATAAGTGATGAGGATGCTAGGAAGGAGATTAATGCCTTGAAGGTTATGGCTAATGCCATCATGGTATTTAAAGCTGAAGATTATCTGAAGCATGGATTTGATATAGCTTTAAGGGAGAACATAACAGTTTACGACGCCACATACATAGCTTTAACTGAGAGAAAAAAAATGCAACACTCTATACAAGCGACAAGAAACAACATAACGTTGCTAAAAAGTATGTGAAGACGATATTCATAGAGTAGCTTAGGTGAACAATTGGGGAAGCAGTTAAAGGGGGGTAATGGTATAGCGATGACGTGAAAGTGACTAATTCACATTATGCTGTATTGGGAGAATTTAAGGGCTCTCTAGATGTACATAGCTTTCACATTAAGTCTCTGCGCTATTTCATGTTGCTTTTCATCTGAAGTAATGAAGACTGCTTGCTTCCTCATTGCTTGAACTATGAATAGTGCATCATATATTGCTATCTTGTTTTCGATGGCTATTTTGAGTGCTTGGTTTAAGTAGAGGTCTTGGGGTTCAATTATTAGTAGTATCTTCTTTAACTCTAAGAGATCGTTTAGTAGTGTAAATGCTTTATCAATGCTTATATCCCCAAGTAATGTGACTCTCCTCCAAATGGTGTTTGCAACTTCCTTCACAGCTAAATCAAGTGTATAGGGTTTTCCCATGAGGACTTCTCTAGCTTTCCCCCAACCCTCCTCCTTTAATAGGAATTTCGCTATAGTTGAGGAGTCAATGACTCTCCCTGTCAATTCTAATCCACCTAGATGTGGTGCCTGAGGGGAGCTCTGGAATATCTCTTAAATCACCTTCAATCTTCTTAAGAACCTCCTCAGCCTCTAATCTGGATATGGTCTCCTCAATAAATTCCCTTATCAACTTACTCCAATTGACATTATTTAGTCTCTGCATCCTCTCCTTCAACTCCCTTGGAATCCTAACACATACAATAGTTGACATATGAATCTATAAAAACAAAATTGTAAAACAAATATATAAAATCATCTTATGTAAAACATTATATGATTTCAATTCTCTATGGATGAATCCATTCATGAGGGTTTAGAAGTTGAATTCGTGAAACGTGCTACAATGATTATGTTACGATGTATTCGAGGGCTACCTATAACTTAAATACTTCAATTACCTAAGAATCATGGAGGAAATGTGAATGGTGGGGATTTAAATGAGGAGGGTTAAGCTTAGTTTCGCTGGTTTGAAGGTGGATTTCTGTGATAGGGATAGGGCCATTAAGCAGGTTGAGGATTTTGCTGAGAGGGGGACTTGGCATCCAATTGTGGTTTTTGGGCCTGAGGGTTGTGGGAAGACTGCATGGCTAAAGCAGGCTGCTGAATTGTTGAGGGAGCTTGGCTTCGAAGCAATCTACGTTGATCCAATACATAAGGACTTCATAGCTCACACTGATGTTAAGGAGCTTGTAGATAAATTCACTGAAGCTGCAATGGAAGCTGTAGGGGTTGCTCAATTGAAGCTGACCACACTCGCCATAGATGCAGCGAAATGGCTCATCAGTAAGTGGGGGAAGAGGAGGATTGCTGTTCTAGTGGACGATGCATTTCAAGCCATAGGGCTAGATAAGGCGGCTATGTACGTGAAGGCCCTATTGAGCTTAGTGGAGTATCCTCCAGAGGGCTGTGAGAAGATTGTTGCAATAGCAACAACGAGTGAAGGGCTTTCTAGGAGGGAAATTGGTAGACACTTATGGGCTTGGATTAAGCCTATATGGAACATGAATCAGAAGGGGTTTGAAGAAATCTACGAGAAGATACCTGGGCGAAAACCTCCATTTGATGAGGCTTGGAGGTTAACTGGAGGCAACCCAAGAATCCTCGCACAGCTCTACGAATCTAAATGGAGCATAGAGCATGTGGCAAGGAACCTTGCAGAGTCCAAGAGACTCCAAATGTTCACATCCTCCCTCAGCAATGACGAGAAGATGTGGCTTTTAGAAGCCATCGATAACCCAGATGCATTATTAACGAAGGGGGGAATGCCACTGCTCAACAAGCTAGTTGAATTAAACATGATGATCGATGCCATCCCGGAAAGGGATGGTGAAACTTGGATAGATGAACCGCCACCGGAGAGGAACCTAGAATTAGGCATAGGAAGACATGTAGCATGGCAGACTCCACTACACAGGGAAGCAGTTAAAAGGGCAATAACACAATGATAACATTGGAAAACAAAAGCATAATTCAACAAACACTACAGTTTAAAGAAATCAATGTAAAACGCAAAGAAAATTAAAATTTTAGAGAATTTTATGGAAAGCCTTTTATAATTTTCACGTATATGTATTGTTTAGGTTAGGCATGTCCATAGATTGCATAGACTACTTTGAGCTTAAAAGCGTATGGGTTAAGGCTTATAGGAATGGTAATATTCGCAAATTAAACCCATTTGAAAGGGGTTTCTTTAGGGCATGCCTAACCTATACGAAAAAGAATGGCGTAATGGTTAACAAGACAGTTCTAGGTATGCTTAGAAGGTTAATCGAAATATTAACTATTACTCCGCGTAGGGAAGCTTTGAAGCAGGGTTTTGAGAAGGTTAAAAGCCTAGTTAAAAACAACTTGTTAACTAAAATATTCCCAAAAATATTGGATTGGGTTAAAGATTTGGATTATATAATGTATTTGGGGTTCATGGAGATAAACAAACCAGAATACTTAAAGGTTTACTGAGTATGGGTGGCAAACATATAATGGTGGCATGTATACTGGCGTATAGTGGGGGATATAAAGATATATTTATGTATTTATGGAGTAATTGTTCTAAATTGATGGATGGGATTTAATTATCGTTAATTTGAATGGTGTTGGTAATGTCGATTCAGATGGATAGGTTTGCTAGGGGGCTTACCCCAATGATTGAAATGGTAAAGGTTTTCAGTCGTATATTGAATGAGGTTGCTGAATTTGAGGAGGTTGAGGGGAGGAGGTTGGATGAGGCTTTAAATGATCTCTTGAATCCGAAAAGGTTGGCTGAATTCTCGAAGCAAATCCCCCCAGACGTTTTTGGGGAGTTTATGGCTGCAATAATGAAGCTTGCAGTTACAATGGCTAAAACACAGAACTTTATGCAACTTCCATGGGATGAGAAGAGGAAGCTTGCTTCAGAATTGAATGAGATTGCAATAAGCTTAGAGAAGGTTGTGGAGAAACTTAGGGGGATGAGGGAGGTTAAGCTTGAGTAAAGTTGATCTTGAAGATACATTTCAGATGCTCTCAAAATCTCTCTCCACATGCTTGGAGTGGGCTTCCTCACTCCCCTCAGAGTTAACGCGAAATTTTCTGGAATCAAGTTTGCCCATGCAATTCATATACAGCATGCTATCCATTGTGAAGACCGATCCAGACATTGGCGTTTACATAGAATTCCATGTAATGGGTTGTGCAAGTGAAGCTATTGAATTTTGGGAGAGGTTGGTTGAGGAGGTCTACCCAAAGTTGAAGCAACCAATCTTCGTCTACTGGAGTGGAGAATTGGATGTTAATCCAGTGGAGCTTGGTTTAAGGGTGGGTAAATTGCTGGCTAAGATGAGGGTATCACCAATAATATTGAAGCACCCCATAGATGCCGTTGAGGAGTTGAAGAGGGAAATGGTGGATGTATATGAGTGGGAATAGTAGGAGAGTTTTATTGAAGATCGTTATACGTGGGAGGACGTATACACTTGATTTAAGCTATCTAGGGGAGAATTGGGGTGCACCATTCATAATTACATTCATGATCATACTAATGATGTGCGCATATCTACTGGCATGTGGAAATGAGTTTGCAGTCTACGCATAATACTGAAATGAAGCCCACAATAATAGCTTGCATACCAGCATATGATGAGGAGAGGACGATAGCTAGGGTTGTGATTGAAGTGGGGAGGTATGTTGATAAGGTTATTGTGTGCGATGATGGATCAAAAGACTTAACTGGAGAAATTGCTGGGAGGCTTGGAGCTGAAGTTATAAGGCATGAGAGGAATATGGGTTATGGTGCTGCTTTACACACACTATTTAAGAGGGCTAGGGAGATCGATCCAGATGTTATGGTTGTATTGTTAAATCCGTGTATTCCTGTTCTTCATCGGGATCAGCTAAAGCCCTGCTCTTTAATAGGTTTATTAGGTCTACATGGTCGGCAGGTATAAATGCCCCCTCAACACTTACACGTTCATCCCAGCCTTCATATTCACTCATTGTGGATCACCTAGCAGGTCATCATCGGGGAACATGTTTTCAATGTCCTCATAAGTTAGTTGCCCTTCATGTAGATTAATGATTACTTGTTTCAGTTGCTTAACGTATTTTGTTAGGGCGTTAAATCTTTTTCGGAACTCTATGTCATTGTTGTATAGGTCAGTTAAGTGGTCGAAGACATCTGATAAATCCCTATATATTTTTCTGATATCATGGTCTTCTATTACCTCCACCTTTTTCTGAAGCTGGTTTAGGGCTTCTCTTATTTTTTCCATTTCTTCGTTTATGGTTTTGGATTGCATTTTACATTCACCAATATAAGTTATGAATTACCTATATATAAATTTTTTGATATAAGGTGAAATCATAAAAAAGTTTATATATACATTATATACATAACATGTTTAGTTAAGGAGGGTTAAAAATGGCTAAAAAATACCTCTGCGATAAATGCATGAAAATGGGTAAAGAAGTTGAGGGAAGCAGGATTTTTATACGTTTCCACGCCTATGGAGAAAGGGATAAAAAGTTGCGGCATGTTGGAAATATAGCGGTAAAAGCCGATCTATGCCCTGAACATACACAAGAACTAATTGAGAGGGTTAAGGAAACCGTAACATCATGGCTTAATGAGGGTGAGCAGAATGGTTGAAATAGTGGACGATTGGAACGCCCTAATGGAGCACAGCCGATACTGCAAAGAAGTTTTATATAAGGTTACATCAACCCCAGAGGGAGTAAGGCTGCGAGTGCGGGTTGGCAAGTTCGGTTACGATAAAGTGTTACCTAAACCAGAAGCCGAGGAAAAAATAAATTACCTAAAGATGATTGGGGCAGTTAAGGTAAGTGAAAGCGTGCCTGACGCCTTCTTCTTCGTAGGCTAAAACTAAAACATTTTTTTTATACATATTCCATTTAACAAAAAGTTTATATATACATTATTATGTATATTATCTTAGGTGCCAAACTATGGGTAAACGATTAAAAATAGTTTTTAATCCCGTATTCAGCTTAGAATTCGATGAGCGGACTGATGTAATATGGACAATAGATGCTGAACGCCGCATGATAACTGTTTGTGAAATGCTGCCAGGTAAAAATTATAGGTTTTATAAGATACCATTCGATCAAGTATGCTATATCCTCGAGGAACACAATGGCATGAGGGAATGAAGCAATGAATAGAAAACGTGAACATCTCCATATAAAAATATGAGAGGAGGGATGATATGGTCATAGTCATAATGACTCCAATAGGCGACTTATGGACATTTGAAATTAAAAAGGAAACTAATGGGAAATATCTGGTGCACCTAATTGGAAACAGTTACCTTCTACAAGAAAAGTGGGGATAAAAATGCCAATAGTGATCTGCCCTAAATGTGGGAAGATAATACAATTGAAGATTATGCGTGATACCACGATCAACTGCCCGCAATGTGGTAAAGCAATATCAATACATGTTGAGATGGATGATAAACCCTTTAAGATTGTTTCATGCCCAAAATGTGGGAACTTCCAGGTTGTAAAGGCTAAGAAACATTTCAAATGCAGATATTGCGGTTACACTACGAGGATGGAGAAGCTGACAGTATATGGTGAATGTAAAAATAGTAGGGACGCCGTAAAAAGGATTATTGAGTTGAAAAAGATGCGGGGAGGGGGATAACTATATGTCTTATGGTCCTATTTTTTGCCATAGGTGTGGTGGGCGTATGATGCCTTCAATTAAAGTAATATCTAATGATAATGGTCGCCCAGTAATTGAGGTTATATGGACATGTAATAAATGCGGTAATTGTAAGGCTGCAATTATAGGTGCAGGCTGAAGTAAAAATTTGATGTATTAAAAAATTCCCTTATTTTTTCCATTATATTATCCCACGATTTCTAAGCTCTTTTTCACCGTATAGTATTAATGCATATTTGAATTTTGTTGTTTCCATGACTAGTTTACGCTTCAATTCATCTTTATCTTTGAATGTTACCTGGAAAATTTTGCTTGTAACGTTATCGGTTTTTATCTGAATGCTTGCCTGGTATTCCTCCCAGGGTAATGGCAGCTTCGTTACCTCGAGCACGGTTACCTCGCAGTCTTCCACCTCAATCTCCATAGGGGTAATTATGAGTTCAAGTATGGGCTTTTTTTCACTCACTTTCAGCTGGACCTCCGCCTGCCATGGACTTCGAGAAACTTATGCATCTTTTTAACGTTACCAACAACTTCTTTACCTGCCTCTAAAAGCTCTTTCAGTTCTTCACGTTTATATGATTCCTTCATCTCTAAAGTTGCAAGTTCATAGGCTAATTTTTGGGCGGATGTTAATAGATCGAGGAATATTGCTTGTAATTCAGTTCTAGCCTTCTCTTCTTCTGGTGTTGTTGTCGGCATCGGTGTTTCTGAAGCCATATTTACATCACCCATAATATAGCTATATGTTGCACCAGCATAAAAAGGTTACTGAAAGTTAATGGTATTTTTCAATTATCAGTTTATCCTTCTCAAGCCTTACCCTCACAACCTCTTTATGTGTGAAGGGGAATTTGGGGTTTCGCCCTATTGATGCTGGCACATGTATAATGTATTTATTGCTGTTCGGTGTTCTCCCAACTTTATGGATACGCCCTAAATCCTCATCTAAATATTCAACATATTCAAAGCTTCTCCCCAAATGTCATCACCATATTAACATGTATATGGAGAAGATTTATATTTTGCCATTTCATAATGCCATATTGGTGTGGGAAATGCTTAAAGGTGTAAGTAAACTTGGGTGGACTCGAAACAAGAAGGGGTATATTATACCTATACCGAAGGATGTGGCTTTAGACTCAGCGTTCCCATTTAGACATGGGGACCTGGTGACAATAGAGATAGATGTGAAAAATAAGCGGCTAATAATCAGCAAGGTGGAGGGAATATAGGCTTGATGGATGGGTTAAAGGAAATAATGATAAACGGTTACCCCATAAAGTTCTGCACTGCAACAAGGCAGCTTGCATTCATGAAACTGGACTTCGATGTATCAGCCATAATAATAATGATGCCTGGAAGTGATGGTGAAAAATTCCATATATTCTGCGACCGTGAAAAAGTGAAGATATCATATAAGCATTTAAGGCTGGGGAAAATTAAGCCAAACGAAATCATACCGCTAAACAAAATAATCATTAGAGGATTTAATGAGGAGAAAAGGATATCACGAGAATATAGTATAACTGATAGCGAAAATAAAACGCTTATGCTAATATTTAAAGGTGAAACATTCAATAGGATTTACGTTTCATTCAGCAGAAATGGTGAAAAAATAGAGATTGAAAGCTTCCAGCCAGAAGTTAAAGTTATGACATTATATATTTAGGGGTGATGATGATGCGTAACCCAATTAAATGGCTGTTCATAAATATATTCTGCTTCTACATGTTCCTAAAACTATGGAAACAGATTTTATATATGGATATCAGTGAATACTATAATAAGCCTAAGGGGACGGTTTACCTATCCCCCTGGCAGGCGTTCAAAATATCATGGGAGGTATGGTTTAAATGCCGCTCGAAATTTCTGACATTAATCGCTTCGACGTGGACCTAAACAACCCCCACATCATAAGGAGGGGGAAAAAAGTTAGATGCAGCTTCTGCAACTATCCATTAACTGCTGGGATGATATATTATGATGTATGGGATAGGGAGACAGGGAAAAAACTGAAATGCTGCGAACTATGCAAGGATAAACATGTAAATATGTTAAGGGAGAAACTAAGTAAAGGTGGCTGCAAATGAGTTTAACGATGTCGGATGTCGAGGCAATAATATTTTTCAGCATATCCCTCTTCCTATTCTTCACAATTATACTAACACTTTCAGGGATTAATATGTTAAGCTCAATTGCCATATCCATTTTAATATTGATCGTGACTTTCCTGGTTTACTGCGGGTTTTCCACGAAACCCAGGGGGAGACGTGAATAGTATGGCAGCCAATGATGAAGCTGAAAGGATACTTAACCGACATCGCTTCACGGTTTTATGGTCGGGGGGAAAGGACAGCACAGCTGCACTTCTATGGACGCTGGATCATGTTAGACATGATGACTGGAACATTTTATACGTGGAGATTACAGGGAACACGCATCCATTATGCAATCAATACGTCCAGGATGTAGCTGAAAAATTGGGGGTTAAAGATAAACTTATGGTTGTTAAGACTGCTGACTTCTTTGAGCTTATGGATAAGTGGGGTCCACCACTTTTATTTGCGTATAGATGGTGTCTTTATCAGCTTAAACTTAAAGCATTCCAGAAGACGCATATATTCAATGTTGATGGAATTAGAAGGGCGGACTCACGTGTTAGGAGGAAGCTGAATTTAATAAGTGTATTCAAAATGCATGGAAGGGTGTCAATTTCCCCATTACTAGATTGGAGTAAAGGGCAAGTCATAGATTATATAAGGGAACATGGTGTATCATTAAATCCATGTTACGTTAAATATGGGCATAGTGGTAACTGCATGTTCTGCCCCTACGCAGATAAGAAGCATATCATTTTAACTTTAAGTGATCCCGAATGGCGGAATAAAATTTTATCCGTCTTCGAGAAACATAAGAATAAGCTTATGAAGGGATCAATAGGACGATCAATATATGAAAGATGGATGAAATACGGTAAACAATACGCTTTAACAACATTTTTTAATCAGCAGAAATGATATCAAAAACTTTATATATAGGTCTACATATAGTTTTTTATAGGTGTTCAATATATGGGTAAAGCTGAAACCAAACCCCAGGAAAAAGTGAAAATCCAGGGGACAACACTTTGGCTTCCAAAGGAGCTTAAAGACCGCATAAAAATGCTTTCGCAGCGTTATGGGAAGGCTCAATGGAAAATACTTTTAGATGCTTTAAGCTTATATGAGACTCAGCTTAGAAAACCAAGAACTAAAGAAGGCCTGCCAACGGTTGATAAGATTTTATGGTATATTGAGAAGCTAAGCATGAGTGTCGGTGCATTTAAGGAGAACCCCTCCGAGGGCAATCTTAGAAGGTTGATGAATACTATTGGGCAGGTTAGGGATAGGCTTAAGGTTGATACACGATTACTCGAGAGAGCCGTAACCGATTATTCAGTTGCAGTTACATATAACTTTAAGGATGCAAGTGAAAAGCATACTGCCGTGGATGAGTCGATAATGGAGTTGAATATGGCTTTGAAAAGCGTCTTAATCGAAATGGTGTATAGGCATATCCTTAGGGAGGAAGCTGAACATAAATAAATCTAAAATTTTTTTATTCTAATGGTAAACCAAGCCTTTCCATCCTCATTTTTCTACCCAACTCAATTTTCCTTTTAACTATTTTTGGGAGGAATCCTTTTATGTGATCGTATAGTTTTGTTAGCAGCGTCTTATCTAAACCCATATTTCCCCAATACTCCAGCCAATAGTTTTTTAGTTCTTCATCTTTCATTGCCTTATATATGTTGTAACCCCATTCATGACGTTTTCCCAGGTGCCCCATTAATTGTAATACTGCAGTTATGTATTTTCTTCTGTCAAACATGTTTAGTGATGGCGCTTCATGGGCTAGTAATGCTTCAGCTTCATGTTCCATTATATATCTTAGGCTTGTTAGTTCACCCCAAACCAAAGTTCTCTCGCATTTAGTGTAATCAACTGCTTCATCTCCCCTCACATAGTTGCTTAATGCCATTGGTGTTAGGCTGAACCTAGCTTTGAATTTCCCCAGCTTGTCATCTACACTGTCGAGGTATGGGGTTTCACTATGCTCATAGATGTCTTCATCAGGCATTAGGAAGCCGTAATCCAATAGTGAAACGTCAAGTATGAAGCCGTATTGCATGTCAGCCATAGTGTCCACCTTTGCTTCAGTAACTTCCCCATCAAAATTTATGAATGGAACGGTGTCATCACTTAATATACTTACATCCAGTATTCCATAGTCTAAAATGAAGTATTCAACATGTGATGACATTATCATACTCATACGATCATGCAGTTCCCTAGCCAAGTCCTCCAGGATGTTAAGGCTTTTTGCCAGTGATAGTATTTCAGTTTTCTTTTGTATTGTTGGTGCATGTTTTTTGAACATTAATTGTATTGTGTTTCTAAGGAATTCTCTAACGGCTGCTGGATCATAATATGCGTAATCATAGCGGCTTATACCATAATATCCTTTGCTAATCATTTCCTGCATTATTTGCTGCTGATATTCTGGTTTAATGTTTAACTTTACGAAATCCTCTAATGGCACGGCATAGTCTGGTGTAGTTTTCTCTATAACCACGTTTACTCCCTTAAGCCATTCATCCAATGTTGGAGTCCGCCATGTAAAGTCAATGTTGAATGGCTGAATTTCATTTAAATCAAGCCCAAGCAGCACTCCACCAAGTGTCGCTGCATAGTAGAATTCAGGTATAAGTAGGAGGCTTATATCCATTGTTAAATCGTAAACCTGGAATGACCTATAAAACAGTGTTTCCTCCCCCTCGACACTTAACATTTTCTGGTGATACATTTTTTTCTGATTGCCAAGTTCCTGCATTAAGGTTTTAAGGGCGTTACTCATACATGCCACCTTAAACGTTATAATTGCATATAAGCATTGTTCTACATATTGGGCGTTCCTCACCTATAACCTTATAATACCACTTCTTATGCTCTACAATATTCACCTTGTAACCATTTTTTTCAATCCATTCCCTTATCCATGATATCTGCATGTGGTCTTCGGGAAGTTTAAGGAGGAATTTACCTTTAATGATGCTGAGTATGCCTAGTAGTTCCTTCATGTCATCTTCAGTTAATATAAGCCTATAATTCTTTTTCCTATTGACACCGCCTACTGATAGATGTGGGGGGTCGCAGTAGAATACCGTGTAATCACGATCATACTTCCTTATTATATCACGGAAATCCCTATTTTCCAATGTTACATCACTCCACATTTTCGCATAGTCAAGCATGCATGTAATGTTACGCTTAGTTTCACTTGCAATACTTTTTTTCACGTCAATAGCGAAGCTTTCACTTTTACCCAGCATTGACACCCTGGAAACATAGAATATTGCCGCTGCCTTTTCAACATCATCATAATTGTTTATTTCCCCCGTATTTATGGCTTCAACATATTTATAGAATAATTCTCGGCTGACTGGAAGCAGAATTAATTTATTCATAAGCTCCTTAGGTTTATTCTTTAAAACCATGAAGAAATTAACTATAAGTGAGTCCTTATCATTATAGATTATGTTTTTAAACACTTCTCTGGGTGAATACATTGAAATAGTCCCCGAACCTCCGAAAACCTCGACAAGCGTATAGCAGCCGCTCTTAACAAGTAAACCAATAATTTCCTCTTTAATATTCCAGTCGCCGCCAGCAAACCGTAAAGGCTTAGTTGGCTTCGCCTTCCCCCTAACCCTAGTTATATGATCTATCATTTCCTCGGAAATGTAATCCATGTCGATCTCTGGAAGTATGGGTGCATCCTCATTTTCATCTTCAACACTTCCATTTCTAGGTTGATCGTCCACTTGAACTATTGATTGGGTGATTGGGGTTTGGGGAGGTATTTGTGGGAGGTCGGAGAAATTGTATGGTGTAATATTCAGTTTATAGTCTTCCCCAGTGATTGTGGCTACATATTTTAGAAGCCTCCTATACATGTTGTATATATTCATGTTATAGGATTTTTCCCAGCTTCTAGCCCTATAATCAATTATAGCCTCCCTCCTATTCCTCCATAGATCAGCAACCTGCATTATAATGTCGGCATATTCATTTACATTGTAAAGGTGATTTTCAAATATTATTCCGCTAGGACCTGCCTCCCCCTTATCATAATATGTTACTTCAGTTACGGGGACAGTGAAGCCCGTGCTGAACTCAGTTAATGGTGGGAGGGCTGCATGCACGATCGGCGTCCCTAAAGCCATGGCTTCAAGTGCGGGTAAACAGAAGCCTTCACTTAGGCTTGGAATTGCCTGGATATGGGCGTTTGCCATTAGGCTTAGTATGCTGTTCCTCGATAGTTTTCCAAAATCGGTTTTAACTATTAGGTTGCCGTGTTTCTTGAAGTAACTTAACCCTTTATCCTCAGTTATAACTAGAAACTTTATTGATGCATCCCGCCTCTCAATTTCCCCAACAACCTTATCATACCACGCTAAGCCTTTACGTGGATGGCTGCTTGCAACTGTCAATACTATTAGATGCTTATTTACATCTAAGCCTACCCTATTTAAATACTCCCTCCCAACACTTAACATGTTTCTAGCCTGCATTATAGCCTCTAAATCTATGCCATGATGCACTACATCCAGAACTCTTAAGCCAGCTTCAACATATTTGTCTCTAACATAGTTTGATACTGCTATAAAGTCTATTTCACGCATCCAATCAGCAATATACCTCCTATTAAGCTTTCCCTCAACAGGACCATAAAAAACGTTTTTCACTCCTCCACGTTTAAGATCACGGCATAATAGAAACCAGGGAGAGGCTATAAGTGGATCGGCAGCCATGATAATTAACGCCGTGCTTCTCGACCTTCTAATCTCAATTGGGGGGAGCATTCTATCAAACCACATGTTATCAACATTATATGTGTTTGCAACTTTAACTATGTCTAACGCTACATTTCTAAGGCTGACAGCACGATTAGATGTCATGATAACCAGCATAATACACTCAAAATATATGTATAGAAAAAAAGGAGAAAAAATTTTTGTTTTTATGGTTAGGTTACACGGCTTAGTATGGTGCTACCCAGCCAGTAACCACTTGGATTATTTCATCCAGTATTGCTGGATCAGATTTCATAGAAGTAACATAGAAGCTCTTTAGGCCACTGGCATAGGCTGAAGCAGCGTCACCAGATGCTCTAAGGGTATGGCTCAATAGCTTGTTAGCGAAACCCAAATATTTAGCCCTATCAGTTCCAGTTATCCCGTATTTGTCAAGTATAGGTCTAACAATTTCCTGCACGCTGGCATAAAGCAATAATCCCTCCTGAGCCCTGGCTAAAGCAGTATCCTTCACCTGAGTAAATCTAGCTGATATAGTCTCTGGGACGAATTTGTCGCTATACTTCTTAAACCTTGCCTGCCCACCCCTATATCCACCCATATTATCACCTCTTTAGAGTTTTCATGCATAATGAACACACCTAAAAATAATTTTCTAAGCAAGGTAAGGTTAAAAGATAATTATGAGATAATATTAATATAATGGTTTCCCTATTTGTTTTATGGGTGCCTTAGGGTTGGAAACTGAAATTAAAAAAATGATCATTGAATTAACTGAAGATGAAACCACGAAGAAATGGGCTAAATACGTGTATAAGAAGGCTTTAGAGGTTTTAACTGGACGTATGGCTAGATGTGTTATGAGTTATCTTAAATGCAGTAAAACTCAGTTTCATCGTTACTATGCAATTGAACCACGCATGGAAATAAACATCCAATATAAACTTACTGGAATAGAGGTTAATGCGAAAATGTATTTTGATGATGACACTTTAGAATGGCTTGAGAAAACAATAAAGGAAATGATAAAGGATAGACGGGTATCGGCGAGTATAAGGCTGCGTGCATTGAAAGATATTTTAACTAGTGAAGTGTTCAGTATTAGTAGTGGTGTGGATGCCATACTACACGATCACGATACAAGTTCCACAGAAAATTCTATTAAAGCTGGAGGAGATAGAGAAGAAGTATGGAGTGAAGAAGGAAGACCTAATAATGAGGGCGATAACAAAAATATTAACGGAGGAATTCAAGTGAAGGGTGATAAACCATGAGCTATAATGAGCTGATCATGAAAATTCTTGATGGAGTAAAAGGCGTGGATGAACGCTCATATACAATTGCAACTTTCGGTTTAATTGTTGAAGCATATAAAAATGGGCGGCTTGATGATGATGTATTGATGAAAACATTAACGGAACTATGTTTCGATGTATTGCTAGCTAAAGATACTACGGGAGACATAGATCAACTTAAGGTTGAAGCAGCTGAATGGGCTAAAAAATTCTATAAAGCCATAAGGCTAATGACAGTTAGAGATAGATACTCGGGACTTATATCAAGAACATGATGTATAGGTGAGGTGGCTGTGGACGATCTAGCTGTAGAACTATTATTTGAAATAGAGGTCCCCAAATTAACTTTAACACTTGATGATTTAAACAACATAGATTTAGATGCAATATCAACTGAATATTTAGGCGTCTTAGACCCCATAGGTCAGCTCCAAGAATGGATTGCGGGAGCGTTAAGCGGCTTCATAGATATAATAAAGAGAGCCTATGAAACCATAATCGCTCCTGTCAAAGATACACTTACAAGTATATGGAATACGATTCAAGGGATACCTGGAGCAATAGGCAACTTAACCACAATGATTAGCAACATTATAATAAAGCCAATCCAGGATGCGTTAAACTGGGTTTCAGCAAACTTTCCAAATGTAGTTTCAGCCGTAGGCAACCTAATAAGCCAGATAAGTAGTGCAATAACATATATCCCCGCAGCAATAGATAACATTATAAGGCAGATTTCCAGCAGCATATCCACAACATTCAGCGGGCTTCTGGAAACCATAAGATCGGGGTTAAATTCAACTATAAACTTCATAAACAACATTCCAATAGTTATAGGCGACATAATAAGTAAACTTTCAACCACAATATCTGGGATTATGGAAAACATTAGGGCGGGTTTAACATGGCTTGCAGATGCATTAACCAAGGTTCCAGGGATAATTAGCAATGCAATATCAAGCATAATAGGAAACATTGCTGCAGGTGTAGGGGGAATAGTGGAGTGGATAAGGAGGGGCTTTGAGGGTTTAACTAAACCATTATTCGATTGGTTTGAGAAGGCTAGGGAATGGTTTACTGAAGCAACAAATGCATTGAAAGTTTTGGGTGCGAACTTCATGGGGTTCGTAAACGCCGTTATGCAGCTTCCAGAAAGACTTCAATATGCATTTGGAGGCATAATAGAATTCTTTAAGGGATTATGGGATGCATTTCAAAGCTTCATTAAAAGCCCAGTTGAATGGCTGAAAAAGAATATAGTTGAACCCGTATGGACGAATTTACTGGATATATGTGGAAAAATATTTGATGCAGCTAAAAAGTTATGGGATACAATTTCATCGACAGCCTCATGGTTATGGGGTAAAATAACCGAGATAATTGGGAAAATAAGGGATGCCATACTTGATGCAATACAAAAATTCATTGGAGACTTAACTGAAAAGTTTAAGGGGCTTTTTGAAGCAATGCGGAAAATCGGTGAAGGCATATATGTCACAATAATTGAGCGTATAACCTCATTGGGAGATGCAGTTTCAGGTGCAGTTAAGGGATTAACTGAAGGTCTATTTACACCATTATTGATGGATGTAAAGGTTGCAGGTCCCCCAGGATTAACTGCTGAAAACTTCGCTGCAGCCTGGGCTAGATCGTTCAAATTGTCAATACCATTATTCGGCTTCGCCCTTGCAATGGAGCTTCCAATGCGTGCAGCAGCATTCATTGCTAGGGGTATGGCTATGAGTTTATCGGGAAGCGAGTGGAAGGTTAAAATATCATTGAAGCCTCTTGGTATAGGTTTTGAAAGTGATTTCGATATTGCTAAGGCAATTGGGGGTGCATTGTATAATCTGGCTGAGGAAATGATGAAGCATTCAGATAAATTCTATGAGCCATACTGGATGGGGGTAGGCTTCTGGTATGGGAAATTTGCAAGTATGCTTCTAACAACCTATCTACGCAACTTTATACCCATAGAGTTCCCAACCCTGCCAGAAACCTATGATGCATTTCTAAGAAGCAGGGTAGCCGTGAAAATACCTGGGGAATTGGGTAAGACGGGGGAGGATATAGTTAATGGTATGCTCAGCTTCATGAAGATAAGGGGGTATAGTGATTACCTGCTTTCATGGTCATTTGCAGCTCCCGAAGACTTCTATACTGAGGTAACTGATCGTTTTGAAATAAAGAGGAAAATACCTTTGGCAAGTGTATGGAAGATACCTCCACCCGCCGATGTCATAACAATGATGATTAGGGATGTATTAACCGATCCAAAGGACTTCGCAACCCTAGCGAAGGCTGTGGGATACTATGATGATATAGCTGCAATGTATTACCTATTGCATTTTAAGTATCCAAGTCCAGAGCGGCTGGCTGAATTCTACTGGCGTGGGGTGGCAGGCGTATTATGGTATTCAGATACACTTGAGGAGCAGAGCGTTAAAGACTTTCTAGGCATAAAGTGGGCGGCTAAAAAGCCAATTGAATTAAACTATGACACTAAAAAACTGAATAACATGATGCTTAAATACATGAAATGGCATGACTATGCACCTTTCAGCTGGGATAAAAACTTCCCAACCGACAAGTCAATTATAGTTGAGCTTTTCGCAGATTTACCTGACAAGGCGGATTATAGGTGGCTGGCAAGATGGGGGCTTCTTGAACATTTAAGCAGCCTAAAGGTAACGATGAAGACAAGTATAGCTGACATTATAGAGGCAATGAAGAAGGCGACGGGAACTGAAACTGTTAGTGAGAAGGTTACTGCAGGTATAAGTTTAGATGTAACATTATTTTCAAGGCTATTGGAGGCTAGGGGGCTGCACCCATACTTCGCTGCTTTAACCTCAGTTTCAGAAATTCACATGGCTTTAGGTGATGAGATGACGCTGCTTAGATCGGGCTTCATAGAGATGTTTAGATCGGGGCTTGTAACGCTGGATATGACTGAGAAGCTTATGAGCGGGTTATTCACAATTACATTTAAGACGGGATATATTGATCCCGTTACAGGTAACGATGTAGTCTTCAACTATGTTAAACCCGTATTCTGGCTTCCAGCGGAGAGACGTCTCCTGCAATTGCGTGCAGTGATGGATAGGGGATATGAGCTTTGGAGGGGTGTTTTAAGGGAGGTTTCCTATGGTGTTAGAAGATTAAGTTTAACGGTTGATGAAGCTAAAAAGCTGCTTTCATCCTATGCAGATATTTTAACACCCATAATTTCCACGCAGGTTAAAGCATTAACAAATGTTGAATGGAAACCTAAACTGGATGATGATTACATGGCATTATGGCTTAAGTATGGTGAAATACTGAGAGTTGTAGAGGTTAAAACATGGATTAGGCAGTATGTAACCAGAGTGATGGCGTGGCTAATATATAGGTTAAGCTATGGATGGGTTAAACCAGAAGATTTCAATAAGCTTGTAGATACAATAACAGGTAAAGGGTGGCTTACAAGTGAGGAAGCAGAGTTCTTTAAGACGATCATGCAGGATGTTTTAGGCGTGGTTAAACGTGAAACAATACCCAGCCCATTAACGCTTGCAAGTATGGCTGAATATATGGTTATACCCTCAAAGACAATAACTAAAATCTTAAATGAATTGAATGTTGAAATGGAATATAGAGGTTTATACCAGAGGTATATTGAGGTTAAACCGTTCAAGTCGGATTATAAAGCCTTATTGAATAAGGCTAGGAAGGCATTAATAGTCAATGCAATAACGAGTAGTGAATGGGAAAAATATAAGAAGGATGCCATTGATAAATATGGGTTTAGAGACGTAGAAATTGAAATCCAGGAGGCTTTAGCTGATTTAGATATGCGAATAGAGAATGCAAGAGAATATGTGCCAACACCCTCAACATTGGCTAGTATGGCTGAATATCTCCCAGAAGCAAGGAATTATATAAGCCAGGTCCTTGAGGCAAGGAAGATTAAGGGTGTTTGGGCTGAGCTTTGGACGAAATACATCTGGCTCCGCCCAGTATATGATAATGCAAGTAAATGGGCATCGGCAATGTTCAAGTTAGCGGAAAACTTCATTATAAATATTCAGCAGCTTGATACTGTCTTCAATATACTTAAAACCTATGGTTGGGAGGATTTGGAAGTTACAATCATGCAGAAAACGATACTTGCAGAGCAGATTAGGTATGGTTTCAGCTGTGTAATTGGAACGCCACGTGAACTAGCAAATATGGCTAGATTTACCGATAAAGCCACCGACCTAGCCTTCACAAGGGCTTCAACAATTATTGATGCACTTCCAGTTGATGATAAAACGAAAGATTTCCTTAAACAGTTATGGAAGGAGTATATTTCAAACCTCCAGGCGGACAGTGAAATAGACATGTATAGGACGGAGCTCATAAGCTCTTATGCTCATGGGACATTGGATGATAAGGGCTTAGACCAGGAGCTGGATTACCTTCGCAAATTAGGCGTTCCAGAAATGCGTTTAGCGTTAATTAAGCGTATAGCTCAGCTTAGGAGGGCGAGATATGCCTATGCATATTACTACTGAAAACATTTTATATACATCTAAAACTATACTTATATGGTGGTGCATGGTATGGCTGAAGTAAACCAGGAAATTCAAAATATAATTAAAAAGGTAGCTGAGGAAACAAAAAAGAATATTGAGGAAGCTGCAAAAATAAGTAAGGCAGCCCAGCAATCATTAACCATAGTAACGAAGTTAAGTGAAGATTTGAAAAAGATGGCTGAAACACTTAAAACACCACCTAAAACCGTAACTCCCCCACAAAAAAAGTAGGAGGATGATGGAGTATGCTAAGCCTAATAAATAATCAATACAATAGGAAAAACATTAAGCCCTGGAAATGGATAGTTATTGATAGTGTAATAATAGCGGGAATAGCGTTCCTAGCAGCCCTCCCAGGCGACCGTCTCCCCTCAATATTAGACCTATACGTGTCATTAAAATCATTCCTATACTCCTTTCTACTCCAGGTAACGGTTGAAAGGGGAATAAAACCATACATCAACAATAAAGAAGCAACTAATGGTGGGGGGGTAAAGTGAGCTGGAAAGGCTTAACATACAAGGGAACTGAGCGGTTGAGAAGCAGAGAATGGAACACCATGCTGGACGCCTTAAATGAGTTATACGGCTTCCTAACCGATGGTCAGCATGACATAAACGTGGATGAAATATATGCAAACATGGGCGTATTCAATAAACGAATAAACTGCGAGGGGAAACCCGTAATATTAGATGGAGACCCAATAAGCATATATCAATTCTACGATCTAGCAAAACAGCAAATCCAAGAGGCTATAGATAAATCAGCTTTACCTGGAAAGCTAGATCAAATATATGGGAAGCTTCCATCGAAGGATGATGTTACTGGAGCAATAAACAATGCAAATGTAACTGGAATATGCGATCTAATAAGGGAATACACTAAGAGAAGTGCAGAGGCAACTGAAGCTCAGCAACCTAAACTCGACTTGATGGTTGAATATACAAGGCAAACAAGTGAAGTATTGTTAAAAGTGAAAATGGATGAATATGGAAATGTTGGTGTAAGGATAAGTGAGCCAATAGATGAGTATGGCAGAGTGCAAATAGGTCCCCCAACTGAGCTTCTCGAAGAATATAAATCTGCAATGAACAGTGGAAGTATTGCAGCTGCCGATAACACCACTGGCTTCAGCTTGACATTATATAAGGGTGGAAGACCAAACGTAAACGTCTATTATAAGCTTGGTGGAGCTGGAAACGTGTATTTAAAGGTTAGTAGGGATGGTTCAACATGGAGGACTATAAAGACATATACATTGTCGGCTTCAGGTGAAGGGTGGGATGCTCCACCACCAATAGCATACCCATACGTTAAATTGGAGACGGATGCAACAGGTATAGATGTTGAATTTGAGATTACTGCTTCAAGGTAAGGGGTAAACCTTGAAGCTTAACCTGGGATGTGGAGATGATGTTAAAGCGGGATACATAAATGTTGATATACGCAAAACTAAACCCAATGTTCTAATGTTGGATTTAGAAAAGGACCTGCTCAAGGTATTCCCAGATAACAGTGTAGAGGAAATAATTGCAAAGGATGTAATTGAACATGTCTCGTGGAGGAGGGTTGAAGACCTACTTAGAGACATACATAGGGTTCTGAAATCCAATGGGAGAATATATATTCAAGTTCCAGATTTAGAGGCAATTGCGAAGAAGGTTATATTGAACCCTAATTTCAAATATGGTGAACTATCAGGGTATAAGGCTATAAGCTACTGGATCTATGGAGGTCAAGACTACGAATATAATTTCCATAAATCGGGCTTCACAATATCAACACTTAGGGGAATTCTTGAGCAAATTGGATTTATAGTTGAAGACATTAAGAATGATGGTGGAAGTAATATTGTTTGCTGGGCGAGGAAGCCGTGATGAGGATACTGTATTGCTATCCACAATTTCATACGGTAAGTTTCTCATTGATTGCGAGGAAGCATATTGAGTATATTAGGAAGTTAAAGCTTGCTGAAGTTCAAGAGCTTGATGAACTTGGAATAACAAGCTATACTCCACACTTGAAGTATACCTTGATACTTCACCCATGGATATACGTTTACCATAGACTAATACAGAATAAGCTGAACAGTTTAACTGAAAATTTGAGGGATAGGCTTCCATTCCACATGAATTGGTGGAGAAGCCACTTCCAGCAATTGATTGCTGTGGATGTATGTGATAGTGATCGTTTAAGTGAACTTGCAGTGGAATTACTTAACAATGCGGATAAGGTTATTGTTCCATCATACTTCTGTGTGGAGACATGTAAACGTAGTGGTGTAAGGAAGCCCGTATATAGGGTTCAACATGGCTTAGACATGGAGTGGTATAGTATGCCAAACCAGTGGGAGACTTCACCAGTGAAAACAATAAACCCAGCATTAATAGAGCTATACCTATACAAGATTAGAAGGAATAAGAAGCTAATGTTATTCTGGCTTTGGCATAGTCCAGATCGTAAGGGATGGTTTGAAGCTAAGAAATTATATGAGAAGCTTGTTATAGAACGTAAGGATGTAGTTCTGGTCCTTAAGACTGTGAATCCAAATAGTGTGCAATTCCAGGAGGTTATGCATTTAGGTGCTATCCAAGTTTATGGTTGGCTATCAGAATATGAGAAGATGTGTCTATACGATCTGAGCGATTTAACTTTAATGTTCAGTAGGGGTGGTGGATTTGAGGTTAATGCTTTGGAGTCTTTGGCTAGAATTGTGCCTGTAGTTACAAGTGATTGGGGAAGCTGGACTGATTATGTGCCAAGTTTTCTTCGTGTGAAGACTGGTGAGAGGGTTCAGCCTTTACCTGGAAACGCTATTCACGTGGGCTATGGCTATAAGGTGGATGTTGAAAGTGCATTGAATAAGGTTCACGATATACTTGATAATGTTGAGGAGTATAGGGCTAAACTAAAAGAATATAAGTTTAAGTTGAGTGAAGAGTATTGTTGGGATAATGTTGCTGAAAGGCTTGTTAAGGTTTTGGATGAGTATACAGGGTGGACTTAATGGTAGGAGGGTGTAGGTAATGCCAACGCTTGCACAGAGCTATCTATTTAAACCTAATAATCTCTATATGAGACCCGTTATAATAGACAATACGCAAAACCAGAACTCTCTATCTGACTACCAAATTCTATTAATCCTGGATACTGCAAGTTTGATTAGTGCTGGTAAAATGAGGAGCGACTGCGGTGATATTAGGTTCACGGATTCAGATGGCGTCACCCTGCTCAACCACTGGATTGAGACCTACACTATCAACACTTCCTCAACAAAGATATGGGTTAAGGTTCCATCTATACCCGCAGGCTCTAAGAAGACTATATATCTATACTATGGAAACCTTGCTCTTACTAGTATTAGTAATGGTGATGCAGTGTTCCCGTTCTTCGATGATTTTGATGATGGCACGTTGAATACTGGGAAGTGGAGTAAAACCGAGCAATATGGTGTAACATATTCTGAGCGTGATGGGTGTGCTGTTTTCTCAGGCACATCTACCGCGGCATCATTTTGGCAGGCTTTAGCATCAATAACAACGATTAACAGTTTCACCCCTCCATTCATTGTTAGAGCGAGGAAAAAGAGTTTGTCGGGTAGTGGAACAGGCTACCACATACATGTATTGCTTAGATATTCATCTTCATCACTTACAAGTTACTATGAGGGTTATGATAGCGGTTGGTCGCCATACTATATGAGGAGGAAGCTTATTGATACAACTGATTCGCTTGTTGAGGGAATATCGAGTTCGCAACTGGGTGCCGATGAGATCTGGGATGTAGTTGTAACATCTACGCAGACAATGTGGTATGTAGATGGCGTATTAAAATCAACGGATAGTAAATCATGGACATCGGCTAACCTAGTTCTATATGGCAGAGCAAGATATTCAGGTGACAATGTAACAGCAATGTTTGACTATGTTTTTATTAGGAAGTATACTTCCCCAGAACCCACAATCTCTCTAGGATCGGAAACATATATAGCTAGGCTCCCAGACTCTATATAGGTGGTGATAAATGCCTGTTATAATCCAATCTAAGGAAAGGTATCAAGGCTCAGTAACTCCACAAGCACTTAACTCTGAGACAACTGTTATTGAGATTACTGGTGCAAGCGACGACTACATTGTAGAGGGTTACATAAGTTTATCTGCCCTCCAAAGTGGCGACACCCTCATCGTAAAGGAGTATATAGCTGTAGACGGGGTGAATTATTTCACATTCTTGACCATGCCATATAATGGTCCTGTCTCAGACCCGGTAATAAGGTTTCATGCTAAGACACTACTATATAACATGAAGTATAAGGTTACAATAACGCAGACGGCTGGCACAATTAGAAGCTTTCCCTACGGCTTCATCATTGAGGTGCTTGGAACTGTATAGGTAAACATATTTAATGTTTAGAAACATATTTAACCTTCAAAGATGTATTTATAGGTGATGGATATGCATGTTGATGTTGTTAAGGGGACTTCAATTGCAAAGCTATATAAGTTCAATGATCCAGATGGGGAAGTGTATAAGCTTGCTAGAATAGGCATACCAGTAGAATGTTTACTTGAGGTTTTTAGTGATAGGTTTATTGAGGTTAGGGAGAGTAGGGGGAATGTATTCCTAAATGAGGGGATAAACTATATTTGGATGGCTCTTAACGGTCAGAGTATAACGCCATTCAACAGTGCAAATAGCTATATTGGTGTAGGTGATGGATCGGCAGCTGCTGATCCAAGTCAAACTGGGCTTCAAGGCACAAATAAATTGTATAAGCCAATGGATTCTGGATATCCAACCATAAGTGGAACATCAATGATTTTCCAGGCGACTTTCGGTGGGGATGAGGCAAACTGGACTTGGAATGAGTGGACAGTTGCAAATGGACCAAGTGATAATGCAATTAACCTTAATAGGAAGGTTGAAAACTTGGGGACTAAGAGTAGTGGAGCAACATGGATACTTCAAGTTACAGTTAAGATAACGTAGGCAGTAAGCCATGTCATCAACTGCAATAATATGTGGTGTTGAAGTTAGATATGTGAGGTCGGGAGACAAAATTGATGTAGATAATCATGCAAAACTCTACAGTATAGTTAAATGTCTTGCTGGAAGCATAATTGACTGGGCTAGTATGGTTGATGCATTTATAAGTGGATGATTATGAGTTTCACATCTACTCTACCAGTAAACCTAACGAAATTCTCCTATATATATGTAGCCGTCCCAACATTGGTTACATCAATGGACTCTGCAGTTGGAGTTGATGCTGTTTCATCGATGAATAAAGGTGTATTTGATGCAGGTAGTGGATTGGATGCGTCTAAAGTTAAATTAGCATTAATGGACATGGCATCTGGAATTGAGCAATACATGTTGAAGGTTAAGACGTTAGATCAAGGTTTAGGAGGTGAATATACGGCTTATATGGGTAAAATGGCATTTGATAGTGGTAGTGGATTGGATTTCACATCACTGTTTAGTAGGCAAACCTATGAGTATGGTGTTTCAATTGAGGCTTCAATGCCGAAATATTATACGCCTAAACCTGCAGTTGAATCGTTATCCGATATACTCAGCTATATAGATAGTATTATTGGTGAGGTTGGCTATGGTAGGGAGATAAAGACAATACACTATGATATTATTGCTGACGCCACATTAAGCATAGTTAATTTAGTTTCAAATCAGCTTGGGAGACTGGCAAATATGGGTATAATATTGGGAAGTGAGGTTTACGATCAGCTTAGAAGGGTTTGGAGTATGGCTTCAAGCTATAAGAGGCATAAATCTGGAGACATAATATGGCATACGGATGAAAATGCATTGATAGATATGTTGAAGGGGTTGGAGGACCTATACAATATGTTATCAAGATATGTGCTTCTAAAGACAGGGGACACTGCCGTTTCAAGTGAAACTTCACGGGCAATTAGAGGCACATGGGTTTACCTATTCAATGAGGGAGACTGGAGTAAAGCTAAAGATTATGTCGATGATGATACGATCATATTCGTAACTATTAGTATTGGAGGGATAAGCAACACTGAGGTTCAGAACCTTGTGAACAGTAAAAGGGTTGTATTCATGGTTGAAATAGATACTCAGCCATATTATCCATATAATGCCCCTGCATTCTACAATGTATTCTACACTGTCCTAGCCCCACAATGCGGTTATCTTGATGATAACTATGTTGTCGATCCAGAATTCACAAATTACCTTTATGATCGTGTCCCAGCTGACATTGATTACTTTACACCTATAACCCAAAAGGTTTCTGGAACTGTAGATTGGGCTAGATATACGGGAAGCACGACTTATGGGTGGAGCTATAAAAAATATAGTTATGGAGCTATTATGGAGATACCTTACGATGGCTTCTGGAAAGATGCGGGTTGGCTTGGAAGATATGTTGATGCAGCCTCAAACATCCTCCTAAAAATTTCACGCCCATATAGAATACTATATCTTGGGAATTATATTTCGGGGGACCCACTATGGCATGGATGCTACCCCCTAGATGCATGCTGGAAAACACTATGCAGCAATAGAGGATGGACACTCATAGATTTAAGGTGAACAGCATTTATATATGCGTGTTCATTATTTTGTTTGTTGGGTGCATGTTTAAAATGGTGTTGTGGCTTATAGTTAAGGGGGTAATTGCAGGGGTATTCAGTGGCGTTATAACTGCATTAACGGGTTACCTGAAAAGCAGTGCAACCGAGGATTTTGATCCTAAAAAGATGCTTCAAACTTTAGTTGTGGGTGGATTTGTGGGTGGCGTGGCAGGGTTTTATGGTGTCAGCTTTGAGCAGGCTTATGAGTATCTAAGTAGTGTTGGAGCTATCACCCTTGTTGAGTATGTTAAGAAGGCTATTCTACGGCGTTTACACTTAAACCTTTAATCTTTTTTGTTGTTGGTGGAAAGGTTTATTTGTTTTCGTCATCTAGTTGTTTTGTTAGTTGGTGGTGATTTGGATTTGAATGTTTTGGTTGATGGGTTTAATGATTTTAGAAGTCTAGTTAATAGTAGTGTTCATAGGTTTATGGCTGGGTTGGGTGGGGATGTGTATGGTGGTAGGCTTCTAATTGATTACAGTTTGGAGGATGGTTGGTGGGTTTGGGGTTTGCCAACTGTTGGTGGTGGTGGGGATGGTGGACTACATTTGATCGTGGTTAGATATGTGCCGCTGCTTGGAGCCGATAACCTTGTGAACATCGTTTTTGAAACTGTATCCATGGTTGAGAGGCATGTTAAAGTTAAATGTGATAGTCGCACACTACTAGTTTTCGGGTTTAAGCCTACTGAGGCTCAGCGGCTGCGTGTCAAGGGGTTGGGCGTTAAGGGTTGGGTTAGGGCTTGCAGGGTTAAAGTCCACGGGGATGCATGGTTTGTTGAGCCCGTAATTTTTAGAAGCATAGATGATGATGTTGATCGCAGAGTTCATAATGTTTTAGCCAGATGCCTGGCACGCTTCTATGCTGTTAGACTGTTTAGGCTTATGGAATCAATGAATTTGAATCCTGCACTCTACGATTATAACCCTGAGAAAATCTATTCCTCTATATACAGTAATAGTATATCTGTATATAGAGAAAGCTTAAAGGAATATATCATTAGAACATGTAAACTGTTAATGTATTGCAGGAAGATAATAATGGGAATTGTGGCTAGGGCTAAAGCATTATACCTGGTATATGAGGCTGTAAACCATGTTAAACGCAACGTCCCCCGCCAGGTCAAAGATAAAGCGTGTAAACTAATCCTAAAAATTATTCCCACATTAATCGATAAAATAAAATGTGATCATGAATTAACATTCAGGGAGAAATGCCTACTAACAGGTAAATACACAATCACCTAACACTTCACTACAAAACCTCAACCTCCACCTCCACACGAGAAACATAACCCACAAACCCGCAAACACGACACCTAAAAATAGACTCACCCCCCACAAACCAAACAATAATCGGAACCCCACACCTCACACAAAAAACCAATCCATCACAATCAACATCAACACTCATCAACTTACCACACCCAGGACACACCACAAAAACTAATCCACCACCACCCACCAAAACACCAAAAACAACACTTCCACAAAAAAACACTAAAAAAACATGAAAAAATTCTGAATTTTTTTCAGAGCAAGATCTGAAACTACTTTCCCATCGCAGAGTAAACTCTGCAACTACAATTTTTTCAGAGCAAAATCTG
>Ga0080004_1135253_pt1 | contig 36621 bp, 23 predicted proteins | sample WasSprMetagenome_FD_69207 | JGI IMG/M metagenome (GOLD analysis project Ga0080004, IMG submission 69207) | Sulfidic aquatic microbial communities from Washburn Spring, Yellowstone National Park, USA - WS (SPADES assembly) (version 2) | ecosystem: Environmental > Aquatic > Thermal springs > Hot...
CCCCTGTCCGCCCCACCTGGACGACGATGTCCAAAACGCGGGTGGTGGCCTCCTCCGCGGGGAATTTGTAGGCGATGGCCCACCTTGGCGCTCGAGCAACCTCGCCTAAAATCTCCCGCTGGGCAAAATCATTGACCTTCACCACCATTCCGTCGGCCTCGTAGGGAAGCTCGTGGCGCATGGCCAAAAGCTCCCGATAGAAAGCTTTCACTTCGTCCAAAGTTTTGCACAGCTTCCAAAGGGGGTTCACGGGGAGGCCGAGTTTGGGGAAGGTGGTGAGGAGTTCCGCCTGGGAGCGGATTTCGATGCCCTCGGCCCGGCCCATGGCGTAGAAGAAGATTTTGAGGGGCCTTGAGGCCGTGACATTGGGGTCGAGCTGGCGGAGGCTTCCGGCCGCGGCGTTGCGGGGGTTGGCGAAAAGCGGCTCGCCCGCCCTCTCCCTCTCCTCGTTCAGCCGGCGGAAGGCCTCCTTTTCCATGTACACCTCGCCCCGCGCCTCCAGAAGCCTCGGCACCTTTCCGTTCAGGGGGAAAAGGCGGAGGGGAACCTGTTTGATCGTGCGCAAGTTGCGCGTCACATCTTCGCCCACCCGGCCATCGCCCCGAGTGGAACCCACGGTGAAAACCCCATCCACGTAAACGAGCTCCACGGAAAGCCCATCCAATTTGGGCTCGCACACGTACTCCACGGGCTCCCCGCCCAGCATCCTCCGCACCCGATCGTCCCATTCCTCGAGCTCCTCGTCGTTGAAGCAGTTGGCCAGGGAAAGCATGGGGATGGCATGCTCCACGGGCGCGAATTCTTCGGCGGGAGGGGCGCCCACCCGCTGGGTGGGCGAATCCGGGGTCACGAGCTCCGGGTATTGGCGCTCCAGCTCCAAAAGCTCGCGGAAAAGCTTGTCGTACTCCGCGTCGGAGATCAGAGGCTGGTTCAGGACGTAGTAGTAATAGTCATAGCGCCGGATCTCCTCCCGCAGCTTCTCCACGCGCTCCTGAATCTCTTTGGGCACGCTCATCCTCGCTCACCTCCCCTTTGCCCGCGCGCTCCGCCCGTTCATACGCCTCGATGATGGCCTTGACCAGGGGGTGCCGGACCACGTCGGCACGGTCAAGGTAAACGATGGCGATGCCCGGAATGCCGGCGAGGATCCGCGGCACCTCCGCTAACCCCGAGGTTACGCCCACGAGGTCGATCTGGGTAATGTCGCCCGTCACCACGGCCTTGGAACCAAATCCCAGCCGGGTGAGGAACATCTTCATCTGGGTGTGGGTGGTGTTCTGGGCCTCATCGAGGATAATGAACGCGTTGTTGAGGGTTCTTCCGCGCATGAACGCCAAGGGTGCGATCTCTACGCGGCCAGTTTGCATGTATTTTTCCAGCTCCGAAGCGGGGATCATGTCGTAGATGGCGTCGTAGAGGGGGCGAAGGTACGGGTTCACCTTTTGGAAGATGTCCCCGGGCAAGAAACCGAGCTGCTCGCCGGCCTCCACCGCCGGGCGGGTGAGGATGATCCGTTTCACCTTGCCCTGCTGGAGGTAATTGAGGGCCATGGCCACAGCGAGGTAGGTTTTTCCCGTTCCCGCCGGGCCGATGGCGAAGACAACGTCGTTTTCTTTGATGGCCTCGATATACCGCTTTTGCCCCGCGGTCTTCGGCCGGATCGCCTCGCCCCAGTGGGTGATCTGGATCACATCGGTGAGAACGCCGGTAAGATCGCCACCCTCCTCGACCTGGGCAAGGAGATAGCGCACTTCTTCCAAGGTAGGCATGCGGTTGGTCCTCGCAACCTCGAGGAGCTTTCCAAAGAGGCGTTCCAGTTTCTCCACGTCCTCGGCCTTGCCCTCGATGATGATGCGGTCTCCACGGGCCACGATTTTCGCCCCGGAGAAGGCTTGGGAGATAAGGCGCAGGTTGCGGTTATATTGGCCGAGGACGCCCAAGGCTACGTCCTGGCTAGGAAGGGATATTTCCGCAGTTTTCCGGGCGATCGGTTACCACCCCCCACGCGTAGTCTTCCTTCACTTCCAAAATCTTCACGGGCACGATTTTACCCCGCGGAAGATCCTCCTGGTCCACGTGCACCAGGATGTAGTTCTCCGTATGCCCGCTCCACCCCTTTTCTTCCCTTTCCTCCACCACCATGGCCAAAGTTTCGCCGAGGAATTTCTCCCTGGCTTTCCTGGACCAGATGCGCTTCTGTTTCGCCAGGATTTCGCTCCTTCGCAAAACTTCTTCTTTTTCGGGACGGCCGGGGAGCTTGGCCGCCGCGGTCCCCGGCCTTGGCGAAAAGCGGAAGATGTGGATGTTCAAGGGACAAAGGGCCTCCAAAAGCTCCACCGTGTGAGAAAAGGCCTCCTCATCCTCGCCGGGGAAGCCCACCATCACATCCGCTCCCAACGTGGCTTTGGGAACCCGGGCCAAAAATTCCTGGGCTTTTTCCCGGTATTCCTCGGCGGTGTAGGCCCGGCCCATGGCCCGAAGAATCCGGTTGTCCCCGGATTGGAGGGGCATATGGAGGTACGGACAAAGCCGCGGTTCTCGGGCAAAAAGGGAAAGAAGTTCGGGCGTAAGGCCCTCCGGATTTAGGGAGGTGAGGCGATACCGCACCCCCTCCACCTTCAAAAGCTCGCGGAGGAGGTCCGCTAGCGTGGGACGCTCCGGCAAATCCAGCCCGTATTGGGCGAGGTTGATCCCGGTGATCACGATCTCCTTATGCCCGAAGAGAGCGAGGTCCTCCGCTTCCTTTCGAGCGATTTCCGGGGGTTTACTGCGCAGAGGGCCGCGCACCTGCCAAGTCCGGCAGAAAGTGCAGGCTTGGGTGCAGCCGTCCTGAACTTTGAGGAGGGCGCGGACCCGGGGAAAAGGCCCGCGCACCCGCTCTTCCGAAAGGGGAGGCCATTCCTTTTTCTCCCAGGGCTTTCCCCCAAGGTACGCCGCGAGGATTTCGGGAAGCCGAGATTTTTCCGCGTTGCCCACGAGGAGATCCGCGCCCGCCCGCCGCAGGCCCTCCGCCGCGCCGTTCACGCCGCAGCCCACCACCACAACCACCGCGCCCGGCCGTTCCCGCTTGATTTGCGCCACAAGCTTCCGGGATTTTCGGTCGGCAAGGGCCGTGACCGTACAGGTATTCACCACGTGGATTTCCCCTTCGCCGGGAAGGCCGGAAAGCCGTTCCCAAAGGTATTGAGCTTCGTACTGGTTCACGCGGCAGCCCAGAGAATGCACGAAGACCTTCATTTCTCCTGATGGCGCTCCACGGTGAACCGGAAAATCCGGCACGGCTCGTTCGGAGCAATGCCCGCCTTCATTTTGGCGATCCTCAACTGCTCCTCCACCGTGTCCACGCCGGGAAGGTCGGGAAGGAGGAGCCCGCGGCGCCATCCCTTTTCCACAATCACACCATAGCGTTTGGGATCGAGATCCTCCTCCCCACAGGGCTCGGGCGGGGAGAGGACATCCACGGTGATGGAAAGTTCGGGGAGCTCCTCGGGCCGGACGGGCGGGAAGCGCGGGTCCTCCGTGGCGGAACGAATCGCGTTCTCGATGATCTCCTCTGCCAAATTCTCTTCGGTAGGAAGATACGTGCCGATGCATCCCCGCAGGATCCCGTGCTTTTTCAGGGACACAAACGCCCCGGCCCGCCGGGAGAAAAGCTCCGGCGGAAGATCCGCAGGCGGATGAATCCTCCGCCCTTCCCGCACCCAGGCTTGGATCGCCTGGCGGGCAAGCTCCACGTAGGGATCCCTCTTCTCCACAACCATGAGCCTACCAGTCTTTGGGGGAAGCGCAACCGCGTTTGACGGAAGGATGCCCTTCGGGCTAACTTAGGGCGATGCGCCGCATCGCCTTGGTTTTGGGCCTTGTCCTGATAGGCTTGGGTTTGTCCTTGTATTTTGCCCTGAGCCGCTCCGAGGTGGCCCAGCGCCTTGGCCGCGGCGAGCCCGTGCATTTCCTGTACCTTTTGCGCTTAACCCCCAACGACCCGCCGGATTGGGCCTTGGTGGCCAGCCTCTCCCCTCAAGGGACGTTTAGCCTGATCCTCATCCCCGGAACCCTTTCCGCCCCCCAAAAAGGGGTTTGGACCACCCTAAGCAGCCTCCACGCCCTCGAGGGCGCGCAGACCTTCTCCCGCGCGATCGCAGGCCTTCTTGAGATCTCCCTTGTGGAGGAAAAGGAAATCGGGCCTTCGGAATGGGACCGGCTGATCGAGGGGCTTGGTGGGGTCGTCATCCGCCCTACGGAACGCTTGTTTTTGAAAGAATCCCAGTTCACCCTGGATCTCCCACCGGGCGAGCAGCTCCTTTCCCCGCCAAAGACCCGGGATTTTTTGGTTTTTTGCGCGCGCTACGCCCAGGACCCTCGCTTTTCCCTAGCGCTCGAGTTTTTCCAAGATTTCTTGGTGCGCCTTTGGGCGAAACCCAAAGCGATCGGAAGCCTTGGGAGCTCGTGGAACGCGCGGGATTTTTGGCGCCGCGCCCTCGCCTTGCCCGAAGAAAGGGCGCACTTGGAACTCCTTCCCGCGCGCTTGGAGGAAACCCGCCTTATCCCCGACTTGGTGGGGGTGCGAAAATTGCGGGAAAAACTCTTCTTCGGGAGGGTTTTCCTAACCCGGGATGAGGTGAGGGTCGCGGTTCTCAACGGCACGCGGGAGAGGTTTTTGGCCACGCGCACGGCGAGTTGGCTTTCGGAGCGGGGGTTCCAGGTGGTGGGCGTGGGGATGGCGGACCGCTACGATTATGAGCGCACGATCCTCGTGGTGGGAGCCGGGGCCGCGGGAAAGGTCCCCCTCCTCAAGGAGCTCCTGGTGGGAGAAGTGGTGGTCATGGCGGAAAAGGATTTCGGGGTGGAGCGGATCGGCGGCTGGCCGAAGGGAGCGGATCTGCTTCTCATTTTGGGGGCGGGGTTCGATGTCCGTTCCTGAGCTTTTGCACCGGGCAGGAGCCTTGATCCTCGACAAGAAGGGGGATCGGCTGGTCCTTTTGGACCTGCGGGAGACCTCCATTCCCACGGATTTTTTCCTCATCGCCGAGGGCGAGAACCCCATCCATGTGCGAGCCATCGCCGAGCACCTCATGGGAAAACTTCCCGTGGCGCCGGAGCATACCGAAGGCCTTTCCGATGGCCGGTGGGTGCTTTTGGATTACGGCGATTTTGTGGTGCATCTCTTTTCGAGGGAGGTGCGGGCTTTTTATGACCTGGAGGGCATTTGGCCGGATAAGGTTGTGGAGGGTTGGCAGCCCGCATCCCTCCCGTTATAATGGGGCCCTGCCCCTTGTGCCCGCATATAGGGCGCGTATAATAGGGGCGGTTCTTCGCGGTCCTTGACAAGTGAATAGGGCGTTCGCTGCGCAAGTATGGTAAGGGCGGACGGTGGATCCCTAGGCAGCCGGAGGCGATGAAGGGCGCGGCCAGCTGCGATAAGCCCCGGGGAGCCGCTGAGCAGGCTATGATCCGGGGATTCCCGAATGGGGAAACCCACCGTGCCGTCGAGGCACGGTATCCAGGGCCGAAATCCCAAGTAAGCCCTGGAGGCGAACCCCGCGAAGTGAAACATCTCAGTAGCGGGAGGAAGAGAAATCAACCGAGATTCCCCTAGTAGCGGCGAGCGAACGGGGAAGAGCCCAAACCTCACGGGCGCAAAAGCCCGCAGGCGTTGTCCGTGGGGGGTAGTGGGACGGCAACGGGGAGGGCTGCGGACCTCCCAAGGAGTTACAAAAGCTTCCTCTAGCCGAACAGCCAGCAAAGCCACTGGAAAGGGCGACCGGAGAGGGTGACAGTCCCGTAGGCGAAAGGGGAAGCTCTCCTGGGTTGCCGTTCCCAAGTAGCGTCGGACACGGGGAATCCGGCGCGAATCTGGGGGGACCACCCTCCAAGGCTAAATACTCCCGGCTGACCGATAGTGGACCAGTACCGCGAGGGAAAGGTGAAAAGAACCCCGGGAGGGGAGTGAAATAGAACGTGAAACCGTCCGCTCACAGTGCAGTGGTAGCCGGGAACTGCCCCCGCAAGGGGGTGGAACCCGGTGGCCGCGTGCCTTTTGCAGTATGAGCCGGCGAGTCGTGCTCGGTGGCGAGGCTAAGCGGTTCTTCCGCGGAGCCGTAGGGAAACCGAGTCCGAAAGGGCGACCAGTCACCGGGCGCGGACCCGAAGCCAGGCGATCTACCCATGGGCAGGGTGAAGTGCGCGTAAAAGCGCACGGAGGCCCGAACCGGTTGGTCGTGCAAAGCCATCGGATGACCTGTGGGTAGGGGTGAAAGGCCAATCGCGCCTGGGAATATCTGGCTCTCCCCGAAATGGCTTTCGGGTCAGCCTCACGTGCAGGCGGCCGGGGGTAGAGCACTGGCTGGGGAAGGGGGGCAACTCCCGACCCCAATCAAACTCCGAATACCGGCCGTCGGTCCGTGGGAGTGAGTCCATGGGGGATAACCTCCGTGGACAAGAGGGAAACAACCCTGACCACCAGCTAAGGCCCCAAAATCCGGGCTAAGTGGGGAAGGCGGTGTAGCCGCCCAGACAGCGGGGAGGTTGGCTTAGAAGCAGCCATCCTTTAAAGAGTGCGTAACAGCTCACCCGTCAAGCGGCTGCGCGCCGAAAATGTACCGGGGCTAAGCCCGGTGCCGAAGCTGTGGGTGGGACCGCAAGGTCCCGCGGTAGGGGAGCATTCCGCACTAGGTCGAAGCCGGGTCGCGAGGCCCGGTGGACGAGGCGGAAGGGAGAATGCCGGCATGAGTAGCGAGAGGCGGGTGAGAATCCCGCCCACCGAATGCCCAAGGTTTCCTGGGGAAGGCTGATCCGCCCAGGGTTAGGCGGGACCTAAGCCGAAGCTGAAAAGCGTAGGTGATGGGTAGCCGGTCAACATTCCGGCCCCTCCGGGCCCGCGTTAGGAGCGAAGGGGGGACGCCGTTGGACCCTCCCCGCGGGCTTACGGCTATGCCCGTCCAAGCGTCAAGCCAGAGGGGATAGGTAAATCCGTCTCCTCGAAACCGCTCTGTCCCGTCCGATGAGGGCGGGGCGGGGCGAATAGGCGAGGCGTGATGGCGAGCCCCGTAAGGGGCGAAGGGGGAACGGTTCAGCGGCCGAGAAAAGCCTCTAGCCAGCTGGCCCGGAGCCCGTACCGCAAACCGACACTGGTGGGCAGGGGGAGTACCCCAAGGTGGGCGAGCTAACCCCGGTCAAGGAACTCGGCAAAATGGCCCCGTAACTTCGGGAGAAGGGGTGCCCTTGGGGTTGTCGGGGACAACTCGATGGCCCTGGGGGCCGCAGAGAATCGGCTGGGGCGACTGTTTACCAAAAACACAGGTCCCTGCTAACCCGTAAGGGGATGTATAGGGGCTGAAACCTGGCCACTGCCGGAAGGTTAAGGGGAGGGGTGCAAGCCCCGAACTGAAGCCCCGGTGAAGGCCGGCCGTAACTATAACGGTCCTAAGGTAGCGCAATTCCTTGTCGGGTAAGTTCCGACGCGCATGAAAGGAACAACGACTCCAGCGCTGTCTTGACCGGGGGCTCGGTGAACTCGAAGCATGGGTGAAGATGCCCATGACCCGCGGTGGGACAGAAAGACCCCATGGAGCTTTACTGCAGCTTGGCGTTGGGTCCTGACATCCACTGTAGAGGATAGGTGGGAGGCTGAGAAGCCTGGGCGCTAGCCTGGGTGGAGCCGCCGGTGGAATACCACCCTGTGGCTGTTGGGGCCCTAACCAGGGGCCGTGACGAGCGGTTCCGGGACAGCGCTAGGCGGGCAGTTTTGCTGGGGCGGCAGCCTCCTAAAGGGTAACGGAGGCGCCCAAAGGTCCCCTCAGGCGGGTTAGCGATCCGCCGGTGAGTGCAAGGGCAGAAGGGGGCCTGACTGCGAGGGGGACACCCCGAGCAGAGGCGAAAGCCGGGCCTAGTGACCCACCGGTTCCTCGTGGGAGGGCCGGTGATCAACGGATAAAAGCTACCCTGGGGATAACAGGCTAGTCTCCCCCGAGAGTTCACATCGACGGGGAGGATCGGCACCTCGATGTCGGCTCACCCCATCCTGGGGCTGCATCAGGTCCCAAGGGTCGGTCTGTTCGCCCGTTAAAGGGGTTCATGAGCTGGGTTCAAACCGTCGTGAGACAGGTTGGTCCCTATCTACCGCGGGCGCAGGAGGCTTGAGGGGGTCCGTCCCTAGTACGAGAGGACCGGGACGGCCGAGCCGCTGGCGTACCAGTTGTTCCGCCCGGAGCACCGCTGGGTAGCTAAAGCTCGGACCGGATAAGAGCTGAAGGCATCTAAGCTCGAAGCCGACCCCAAGATGAGGCCTCCCCATCAGGGCCCGGGGAGACCACCCGGTTGATAGGCCGCAGGTGGAAGCCCGGTAACGGGTGGAGCCGAGCGGTACTAATCGCCCGATTGGCTTGCGCAGCGGACGCCCTATTCACTTCTCAGGACCGCGGGCGATTCCAGGCGGCAGATAGCGGCGGGGAAACACCCGGTCCCATCCCGAACCCGGCAGTTAAGCCCGCCAGCGCCGATGGTACTGGGGCCTTCGGGCCCCGGGAGAGTAGGTCGCCGCCTGGTTTTTATTTCTGCCTCGGCTCATCCAGCCACGCACTAAACCACGCTCCCGGGCCCCTTTGGGGCCTCCCTGATCGACTCCGTGGAATGGTCAAGACCTACATAGTGCGTGAGCGGTCGGGCTTTTTCGGCCCGATTGCCTTAGGCTGACGGGCCCTTCTTCGGTTTGAGCGCCTGGCCCGCCACCACGGCTTGGAAAGCTTTTAGGGATTTTCGGACAAGTACTAAGAAACCGGGAGCGGCGATCGAGGCCAGACGGACTTAAGCCATTCTTGGAAAGCGGAAAGGCCGCGGTGGAACATGGCCTCCCGTTTTGCCCGCTTGTCCATCCGGCCCTCCACCGGCGGAACAAGGCCCCAGTTCGCGCTCATGGGCTGAAAATTCTCGGGCTGGGCGGTGGCCAAAAACCGCACCAGCGCCCCAAGCATGCTTTCCGGAGGCGGAACCGAGAGTTCAAGCCCCAACGCGAGCCTTCCCGCATTAAGCCCGGCCAAAAATCCGGTGGCCGCGCTCTCAATATACCCTTCCACGCCCGCCAAAACCCCAGCCACGAATACCCCAGGAATATCCTTGAGCTCAAGCGTGGCGTGGATGAGCTTTGGCGCGTTAAGGTACGTGTTCCTATGCATGACCCCGTAGCGCACGATTTCTGCGTTCTCAAGCCCGGGAATGGCCTGCACCACTTTCTTTTGGTCCGGCCACTTGAGCCCTGTTTGGAAGCCCACGAGGCTCCAAAGCCGGCCTTCTCGATCCTCGCGGCGAAGCTGGACCACGGCAAACGGTTCTTTGCCTGTCCGGGGATCCACGATCCCTACGGGCCGAAGGGGCCCGAACACCGGGGTGAGATAGCCCCGCCGCGCAAGCTCCTCAATAGGAATACAGCCCTCAAAAAACTGGAGTTTCTCCCATTCATGGGGCGTGTGCTGGCGGGCCTGAGTGAGGATTTCGTAGAAGCGGCGGTACTCCTCCTCAGTCATCGGGCAATTGATGTAGTCGGGACTTTGTTCAAATCTTCCGCCGTAAAAGCATTTTTCCATGTTGATCGTCTCACCGAGGATCACCGGCGCCGCAGCGTCGTAGAAATAAAGGAAATTGTCGCCCAAACGGCGCCGCAGGGCCTCGGAAAGCGCATCCGAGGTGAGAGGGCCTGTGGCCAAAACCGCAATGGGATCCGGGATATCTGTGACTTCCTCCCGCACGACTTCCACATTAGGGTGGGAGGAAAGTTTTTCCGTGATGTAGGCGCTGAAGGGTTCGCGGTCCACGGCCAAAGCCCCACCGGCGGGGACGCGGAATCGGTCGGCGGCTTCCGTGATGAGGCTTCCCGCGGCCCGAAGCTCCGCGTGAAGGAGACCTTTAGCGTTTGCGGGGCCTTCGCCCCCGAGGGAATTGGAGCACACAAGCTCCGCAAATTTTTCGGTGTGGTGGGCCGGGGTCATTTTGGCCGGCCGCATTTCAAAGAGGCGCACGGGAAGGCCCAGACGCGCCAAGGTCCAGGCCGCCTCCGCTCCAGCCAAGCCGGCTCCCACTACGGTGATCGGTTTCATTCCTCGCCTCTGAATTATCTCGGCTTCTTGTCATAGCGGGAAAAACCCCTTGCCTAATCGCCTGCACATTTAGCTTGCAAGTTTTCGCCCGATCGGCTTTTCTCCAGCTTGTGCCCCAGGAGCTTTTCGCGGCGTTGCGGTCATAAGGGCTTTCTCGTGCTTGCAAAACCACTGCTTCCCGGGTTCAAAGGTTCAGGATAGAGAACTGGAGGCGAGCGGACTCGAACCGCCGACCCCCGGCTTGCAAAGCCGGTGCTCTCCCAGCTGAGCTACGCCCCCACTTATATTGAGTTTATCCGAGCCCTGAGCGGCTACGCAATCCCGCAAAATCCACAAGAGGAGAATTCGCTTCTACATGCCTTCAAGAAGCTGGGCACAATCGAAACCAAAATGGTATTTTCGTCACACGGCCAAGGTCAAAACGCGAGCTTAAGAAAACACCACACCTGGAAAACCGCAATGAAGCGCGCCCCTCTCGGGGTCTCAAACCAAATGTAATCCAAAAAACTTCCCTCGCGCGTTCATCGGCTTATAATGCCGCTAGGAGGGGGTGAAATGAGATTCATCCTTTGGGGGCTGGTAGTGGTTACGGTTTTTGGCTTTTTTGTGCAGGCAGCCCCTGTGGCCCGCTGGACGTTCGAGAGCGAAGCAGAAAGAGCCCAATGGGCTACTGAAGGCCTTTGGCGCTTTGTGGAGGTAAGAGAGCTTGCCAACGAGCCGTCCACGGTGCGGACTTTCCCGTCTGGCTCTTGGGCCGCCTACTTCGGTATTCCCAATCCCACGACCAAAACCGGTTCCTATAACACGGGCTGGCGGGAACAGGGCTGGCTTCGTTCTCCTTCTCTTGAGGTGGGTGCAGGGAAATCATTTAACCCGGGCGATCGACTCCGCTTGGAACTGCAATACTGCCGGGAAGTGGAGAGCTATTCCGGAAAATACGACATCACCGCCTGCTACATCTTTTTCCGCGACGAACAGGGCCGCTATTGGGATCCGGAGAACCAAGTTTGGCAATGGGGTAAGGAAACGGGGGTTTGTGTGCTTTATCTTGACTCATCCACAAAGAGCGAGAAAAAGTGGGGGCCTTTCAAATCGCAGGATATCCAGATCCCAACCTATACAAGAGAGGTACAGGTGGCCTTTTACTTCGACACTGTGGACGAGCTCAACAACAATTTTCTCGGTTGGCTCATCGACAATGTCGAGCTCTATCGCATTCCTGCTCCCCTTTCCATCACCACTGAAAAGCTGCCCGAGGGGCGAGTGGGTGAGTGGTATTGGGTGAGGATTGAGGCCACCGGTGGTGAGCCGCCCTATACCTGGACCTTGAGCCCTACCTCCAAACTGCCCAAAGGATTGGTGTTCAAACGTCCTAGGGACGAAGACTTTCCCACCATCGAGGGCTTTCCAGAAGAGTCCGGCACCTTCCCCATCGAAGTCGTGGTAACCGATCGCGCGGGAACAACCGTGAAAAAGTCCTACACCCTTATCGTGAACGCGACAGGGAACGTAGCCACGATCTATTGGTGGCGCGTTTTTTCTGACGCACGCTCGCTGGATGACTGTGACCGAACGGGCCTTTGGCATTGGGCAGAGGTTCGAGAACTGGGGACGGGAGGGGCCTATTACGCTGTGCCAGGCCAAGGAAACTACGACACAGGGAGACGAAATTTCGGCGCACTCACCCTCCCGGAGATCACCCTTCGCGAGGAAGCGCGCGGGCAAAGGTTATGGCTTGCCCTCACTCACACTTGGGAAGTGGAGTACTTCCCGCAAGGGAGCTACGACCAGCTCTCCGTCCAGGTGGCCTTCCTGAGCAACGGAAACTGGAGCAGCTGGGAAACCATTTGGAGTCAAGACTCTCGGCAGCCTTCTCCTCCATTTCTGTTAGCTGTCTGGGAGATCCCCTTTGATGTCCCGAGGAATGCAGAAAAGCTGCGAATTCGCTTTTTCTTCGACACCATGGATGGCTTGAACAACCGCTACAAGGGATGGTTCATCCACCGCGTGTTTGTTCTGCGCTATCAGGGTCCGCTCACGATTACCACGCCTTCCCTTCCTCCCGGCGAGGTGGGCCTCTTCTACTCCCATGAAATGACGGCCGAGGGCGGCCTTCCGCCCTACCAGTGGGTCGCTGAGGGCCTTCCCTCACGGCTCACCATCGACCGCAACACCGGGAGAATCCAGGGCATTCCCGAAGTCGGGGGTACGTTTACCGTGCGGATCACCGTATCCGATCGGCAAGGAAACTCCGTGGCCAAGAATTTCTCGCTCTTCATCAACCCTGAACAGGTCACCCTCTTCGACGACGCGGACTTCAGCCCGGATCGCTGGGCCTTCGAGGACCTCTGGACCGCCACGGAAGAGGTCCGCTACGGAAACGAAAACATCGCGCAGGGCCGGGGAGTCGTCGCGTATTACGGAAGGCCAGGGCTCTGGACGTACGAGACCGGAGTGCGCACTAAGGGCGCCCTCACTTCCATGCCCTTCAGCCTAGGAAATGCCCGCTACGTCTCCGTGAGCTTCGAGTACTGGCGGGAGGTGGAATCCTACGATGGAGCCTACGATCAAACCTACCTACAGATCCGCTTCGGCTCCGGAGACTGGCAGACTATTTGGTACAAGGATTCCCGAAACCCATCGGAAAAGGCTTGGACTTCCTGGGCGAGTTCGGGGATTACCGTGCCTTCCGGAGCGACCACCATGCAGATCCGCTTTGTTTTCGACAGTGTGGATCGCTACAACAACCGCTACTTGGGCTGGGTGGTGGACAAGGTCCGGGTGCGGAAGGTAAGTCAGGGAGGCGCGGCCTCGAGCCTTAGCCTTCCTTTGGTCGAACCCCGGGAGAAACTCGAGGTCCTCGTCGTTCCGAATCCTGTTCGGGACGTGCACACGGCCACCTTCGTGGTGCGGGGAATCACGGTGGAGCGGATGAAAGTGGAGATTTATGACCTTTCGGGGAGGCGGGTGTGGGAAGGCGAGGCGTCGGGGAATGAGCTTCTCTGGCACACCCAGGATTTGAGTGGTGTTCCGCTTGCGAACGGGGTTTACCTCTACCGGGTAGTGGTAGAGGCTTGGGGACGGCAGGAGGTGGTGCAAGGGAAGGTGGTGATCCTTCGGTGAGCAAATGTGATGCGCGTTACTTACAGGATTGGGCTTTTTGGGTAAACTGATGGGTGTAAAAAAGGAGGTGGTTGGGATGGAACGGAGGAAGGTTCTGGTTCTGCTCGGTTTAGCGGTGGTTTTGGCCTGGGCAGGGGGTCTGGGCCAAACGCTATGGAAGGAAACGTTCGAGGGCCTCACGCCTCCGGATGTTTCCGGGTGGAACCCTGTTCCCAGTAAAACTCCTTCTAACCTATGGAAAGGGGTAGACATCGCGCAGCTTTGGGGCGAAGGGCTGCCCGCGTTCCCCTCGGGAACCAAGGCCGCGTACTTTGGCCATGTGGACACCGCCACAGGCAAAGGTAACTACGACCAAGGCAAGGTATGGGGAGAGCTCTTCCGCGAGGATATCCCGATTGACCTTAGGAAGGCTGGACTCTCGGTCTCTGACAGGGACTACGCTTTCGTACAGATTAGGTTCTGGTCCCTGCGAGAAGTCGAGTACTACCCGGGGAAAGAGTTCGACATCACGGAGGCTGCATATAGGTACGATGACGGGACTCCACAAACATTTTCCCACAAGTCATCGAAAGACAAATCGCAGCGAACCTGGGAAGAGGTGGTATCGGACCCCATTCTTGTACAGAACGGCACGACACACAAATTAACGGTGATCTTTCGGTTCGACTCCCGAGACAGCTATTCCAACAAATATTTGGGATGGCTCATCGACGATGTGGAGGTGCGGATCGCTCCGCTCCGAATCGAGACGGAATTCCTCGACCCCGCCACGGTAGGTGAGACGTATTCTGTAACGCTCGTGGCTAGAGGTGGAGTGCCTAAACAGCCTAAACAGGATGACTCCAAACGCTACATCGAAGCTCGCGTGATCAGTGGGACTGTCCCTCCCAGACTCAACATTGAGAACCAGTGGTCTCTAGATACAACCAAAGGACGATACGAATACGAAATCAAAAATTGGAAGCCAGAATCACCTGGGGAATATGAGTTCACCATCGAAATCGTGGATGCCCTGGGCCAGAAGGCCCAGAAGACCTTCAAGCTCGTGGTGAACCCGAAAGAGGCAATCAGCTCGATCTTCGAGGAACAAGACTTTTCCAGCGGCTGGGAAATGACGGGGCTATGGCATCGGATCCAAAACTACCAGCTTCCCAAAGAAGTGCAGACTTCGTCAGCGCCGGTAGCAGGGTATTGCAAAGAAAACGGAAATGACCCAGATCGGTATTACGATACCGGCGATCGGACGTTTGGCTACCTCACCTCCCCCGAGATCGATGTGAGCAAGTATGCCGGAAGCAACCTGCGGGTCCAGTTCTCGCATTGGCGCGAGGTCGAGTCCTACGACAAGGGCAAATATGACTTGACCTTCGTCGAGGTCAGCTTTGACGGTAAAACTTGGGTACGCATTTGGGAGAAAAGCTCCGCGGATTCGTCGGAGAGGCAGTGGATCACCGAGGCAGCGGAAGTCCTAATTCCACCTGACGCGCGCACCGTAAGGGTCCGGTTTGGCTTCGACTCCGTGGACCGCAATAATAATCATTACTACGGCTGGTACGTGGATGACGTTGTCCTGACGATTGCCACGGGAACCCTCGAGATCGTGAAAGAAAGACTGCCCGTGGGAGAAGTGGGGATGCCCTACTACTACAAGTTCCAAGCCACGGGAGGCGTGCCACCTTATACATGGGAAGCGGACACCCGGCTCCCGGACGGTCTCTCCCTCAACCGCAAAACCGGTGAGCTAACGGGGAAGCCCACCAAAAAAGCGGACTTTACGTTCACGGTAACCGTCAAAGATAGCACGGGGCAATCCGTTAGCGAGGACTTTACCCTAGTGGTGGAAGAGAAGACCTCGTTGTTTGCCGACGGCTTTGAGGACGGCCTTGGGAACTGGGAAGGTGAGAACCTCGGCCTCTGGCACGTGACGAAGGCTCCGCCCAAGCCCATGGTGGACCTTTCCGGCCGCGGCAATGTCGCCTACTACGGAAAAGATGAAACCGGAAACTACAACACCGGGGCCCGCACTTACGGCTACCTCACCTCTAACCCGTTCGCCCTCGATGGCGCCAAGGCATTCAAGGTCACCTTCGACTACTGGCGCGAAGTGGAGTTCTACGGCGCCGGAGGTTACGACCAGACCTACGTCCAGGTCCGCTTCCTCATCGGAACGAGCTGGAGCACCTGGTACACCGTGTGGTCGAGGGACTGCGCTACGCCCTCCGAAAAGGCCTGGACCACGGCCACGAGTGGTCCGTATAGCGTGCCGAGCGGGGCCACAAAAATGCAGATCCGGTTCGTGTTCGATTCCGTGGACCGCTTCTACAACAACTACGTGGGCTGGCTCATCGACAACGTGAAGGTGGCCAAAGCGGACTCTGGGTCACCGCTGCCCACCTCGAGCCTGACCTTGACGGCAGCCCGCGGTGAGATCACCTTCCAGAACATCCCCAACCCCGTTCGCGACGTGCACACCACCACCTTCGTAGTCCGGGGCGTGGAGGCCGAGCGCATCCGCGTCGAAGTCTACGACCTCGCTGGAAAGCTCGTCTGGAAAGGCGAGGCCCTTGGCAACGAGCTCACCTGGCACACCGAGGACCTCACGGGGCTACCTTTGGCGAACGGCGTCTACCTCTACAAGGTCTACGTCAAAGTGGGCGAGGCCTGGATCGTCTCGGACGTGAAGAAGCTCGTGATCCTGCGGTAAAAGGCGAAAAGGAAGGAAAAGGCCCCGGGGCGAGAAGGCCCCGGGGTCTTTCTTTTTTCGGACATTCTTCCTGGCCCTTTTCTCGTCTCTTCCCTACGCTACCAAAAGATGCGAGGCCTTCTGGCATTCGTCCTTTTGATCTGGGTAGCCCAAGCGGAGGCATGGACCGTAAGCGGCGCGGGAGGATTGGGCTCGCTGAAAATTGGCTACCTGAACGAAATCCTCGCGGCCATGGCCGAACGGGAGGGCGCTTCCTATGAACCCATGGGCCTGGCGGGTTTCGCTCAGGCGACCCTCCGACCTTGGCCTTTTTTGGGAGCGAGCCTCACGTACCTGGGAACACAGGGCACCTTCGTGAGCCGAGAGCACCGAAGCGTCTTTGCGAGCGTTTGGGAAATGGTCGCTCAATTGGGGTGGCCGTTTTCTCTTTTCGGAATGCGTTGGGAGGCGCACGCGGGCGCCGGAATTCTCTGGGCTTGGGTATCCGGGCTTCTTAAGGGAAGCGGGTTAGGACTGAGCGGAACCTTCATTTTGGAAGGGTATCTCTGGCAGGGAGCAGGTTTTGCTCTGGGCGTCCTTGGTGGCTATCGTTTCGGCGGGGTGGGGAGTCTTTGGACTGGGCGGGAGGAGCTCCGGCCCAGGACCGGCCTCGCCTTGGACGTTTCCGGGCCTTTCGTAGGACTGCGGTTGTCATGGGGAGGATAGCCCTTGGGGACAAAGGTGCGTAATGGCGGTCACCAACGCCCACTTCGGGGAAGACACAGCCCATTGGCCGCTACTTCAATGGCGAGCATAGTGGCCGTAGACCCAAGTAGAATGCGATGAAGGGGGTAGGTCCATGCGGAGATGGGGAATATTCGTAGCGGTTCTTTTGGGAGCGGTCCTCGGGGCCTGCCAGACGAAGATCAGCGTGGAGGACGCTCCCGAAACGGACATTTGGGGTGGGCAGCGATTCATGATCGCCCGGCTTTACATCGATAACTCTAGCTCCTCAACCAAGTACGTGCTCTCGAGCGTCACAGTGAGAAATGCGGAGACGAGGCTCCCTCTAGACGGCGCTTTCCTTGAAAAGATTGAGGTTGTGCGGCCTAGCGACGGAAGGACGCTGGGAACGTTGACCCAACTCCAAAACTTCGCGACCTCCGGAGTGACCATAACCTTGAGCCCACAACACGAGACGCCGGCCTATGCGCAGTCGGTGTTGGAGATTTGGATTACTTTGAAGGACTCCACGGACGAAAACCCTCTTCCTCCAGGCCGAATCATTGTGCTTGGCGTGACCGGGGTCCAGTCACCGGCTACTCTCGAGCTTCCCGCAAGTCGAAGCCATTTTAAGGTGGGAGATCCAAATCCCGGCCTGAATTTCGTCGAGCCGTCAAGACTTGAGGATGGCGCAGTTTTTGGCGGCTTGTCTTTTGTGGCCCTTCGTTTCCGGCTGGTGGACAACGATCCGGACCCATATCCCGTGAAACTAAAATCGGTTCGCATCAGAAACGTTGCGGATTCTCGAACAATTCTAGCCGATTCCTATGTGACCGGAATCGAGATTGTCCGAACCATTGACGGAAAAGTCCTGGGCCGGGTAAGCAATAAGAACGGGCTTCCGGGCTTGAGCGCAGGTGGAGTCTCCGTGTCTTTGGGAGGGACAGGCGTTACCCCAGCGGATCTGACCATCATTGACGACACAGACCTAGAGCTGGAGGTGCGGGTAACCCTGGCCACCCAGGTTCCGGAAGGCCGCACCCTGCGCCTCTCGGCGGTGGTTTTCCACAGCGAGGGCGGAATAGCCTACTACTCCGAGCGCATGGAGGTGACGGGACCAACCTTTACCACCCGCTCCGCCGGCGGTCTCGTGGGCACGGACATCACCCCGCGAGGAAACTGGATCTTCGCGGGTTTGACTTCGCTGGTACAGAAGATCAAGCTTGAACCCCGCTATCCTGGCGACCCCAACACAGTCCTCTTAACCTCCATCGTGATCAAAAACGTGAGCCCCACGGATCCTGTTACGGATGCTCATGTTTCAAAGATCGAGGTAAAGACCGAGGAAGGGACTTTGGTGGCTTCGACGACAAGCATCAGTGGCCTTCGCAGCGACAGCGGATTGAGCATGTCCTGCAACTATCAAGTGCAAGCGGGAGCTTCGGTGGTTTTGGAGATTTATTTCACTCTCAAGTCCGACGTTCCTGTCAACCGAAAGTTGCGCGCGGAGACAGAGGTCAAGCACAGCTCCGGCGGGCAAAACTTCACTACCGGTCCAGTTCGCAGTGCTGTGGAGTTCACAAGCGCCGTGGACTACCCCCCTCAAGTGGACTTCACCTGGACCCCTACTACGCCTAAGTGGAACGAGACTGTGACTTTCACCCCCAATGTAAGCGACGATTCCCGTGATCCGGTGGGCCGCGACCCCATTGTCTATTCCCGTTGGGACTTCGGCGACGGGCAGAAAGTGGAACGCAATGGGCCGCCCGAACAGGTCCGCCATACTTACAACAAAGGCGGGAAATTTACGGTGACCCTCCTTGTGCGCGACGACAAAGGCGTTGAGGGCCAAAAATCAAAAGAGATCACCCTTTCCAACCTTGCGCCCACGGGCGTGGATTTCTCCTGGGATCCCAAAACCCCGAAGTGGAGCGATACCATCGCCTTTACTCCGGATCGCAACATCACCGATCCCGACGGCGACATCCGTCAGGCCACCTTCTCCTGGAACTTCGGTGACGGGAAAACCCTAGAGACGAGGGGGCCGGAAACCGTGCGCTACTCCTACGGAAAAGGCGGAGAGTTCATGGTGACCCTCACCATCACCGACGCCGGCGGCGCCTCCGCTTCGAAAAGTTACAAACTCACGATTTCCAACGAGCCGCCTAAAAACGTGGACTTCTCCTTCTCCCCGGAAAAACCCAAATGGAGGGAAGAAGTCACCTTTACCCCTGCCCGAGAAATCACAGATCCCGATGGCGACATTGCTAAGGCGATCTTTAGGTGGGATCTGGGCGACGGTACAACCAAGGAGACCACGGGTCCGCAGTCCATCACCCACACCTACGAGAAGTTTGATGATTTCAAAGTAACCCTCACCGTGGTGGACCAAGGTGGGGCTTCGGCAACAAAGATCCGGACCCTCACGGTGGAAGCACCGACGGTGGACTTCTCCTGGCAGCCCGAGCAGCCTAAGACCGGTGAAGAGGTAACTTTCACCGCTCAGCCCGAGCCGAACGAGTATGGATTTGGTTACCGCTGGGACTTCGGGGACGGCACGATTTGGCCGGCCAGGGACCAGCCGCCAGCTCCCACCAACCAGGCCACCCACACCTACAGGCTCGCCCCTGCCGAAACGGAGAAAAAGTTCACCGTAACCCTCACTGTTACCGACCGGGATGGCAAAACTGTGGGGACAAAATCCAAAGAGATCACGGTGATCCGGGTCGTGAACAAGCCGCCCACCGTTACCCGGATCTCCCCTACACCTTCGCAGCCGAAACCCGGTGAGGAAATAACCTTCACCGCCACAGCTACGGATCCGGAAGGGGACGCCATCATCGAGTGGCAGTGGGACTTCGGCGACGGTTCTCCGGTGCGGACCACCACGGCCGGCACCACAAAATACACCTACCAAAAGGAAAACCTGTACACAGTGAAGGTGCGGGCCAAGGATGCCGGATCCAACGAATACGGAGCTTGGTTCAGCATTAATCTTTACGTCGGGGCCGCTCCCATTGGTGTTCGCGTCCTGGATAATCCGGCCTCCAACCAGTGCCGCATCCAGATCTTCGCGCCCGCAAATGCCCAAGACCTCAAGATCACCATTCTCGACCAGGCTGGAAGACCAGTGCTTCTGGAAAAGCCAGTCACCATTGGCACCTTCACCTGGGACCTCAAAGATCGGGACGGCCGCGTGGTCCCCAACGGGCTCTACCTCTTCTATGTGACCGGAAAAATCGGCGACAAGATCGAGCGGTCGGAAATTGGCCGGATCCTCGTGCGGAGGTAAGCCATGAAGAAAAAGCTTTTGGCCTTAGGACTGGTGGCGATAAGCACCGTGGCCCTGGCCCAAGTTTCCCTCTTCGATATGGGCCTGGGTACCAGGGCCATGGGCCTGGGTGGGGCCTACGCCGCGGTGGCGGAAGGCCCGGAAGGCCTCCTCTACAACCCCGCAGGTCTGGCCCAAATCCGCGGCCTCCTTGTGGACTCCACCATCCTGGCCGGGTGGGTGAGTGCAGGGTACGTGGGTGCGGCCCTCCCGAGCTTGGGCGCAGGAATCGGGTATTTGGGCACCTCCGCTGGGGAGAATTTGGGCTTCTCCCAGCTTGGCCTCATCGCGGGTTTTGGCATGGATCTTACGGGATTCGGCTTTCCCGTCCTCGGCGGCGTGGGCCTCCGCTTCCAGAGCACGAACATCGCCGGTGAGGGTTCTACAAGCTTCGGCCTAGATATCGGCGTTCTTGGCCGCTGGCCCTCGCCCTTTGGGGAACTTCGCGCGGCTTTGGTGATCCGCGAGCTTGCCTTCGGCGGCCTCTCCACGGAATTCGTCCTCGCCGGCGCCTGGACAAGTCCGTTTGGCTTGCTCGCAGCAATCGACCTCACCGGCGAATACGTGGCCCTCGGCGTGGGCTGGAATTTCCTGGGGACCACGGAAGTGCGCGCCGGATTGAGGCAGGAAGGCGGGGTTTTCCGTATCGCCTTTGGATTGGGCGTAAGGGTAGGGACTTTCAACGTGGACTACGCGCTCCTCACCCACCCCCTCCTTTCGCCCTCCCACCGTTTTGGGGTTGGGATGAGATTCTGAGGGGCATCCCCTCACCCCGACCCTCTCCCCTTCCGGGAGAGGGTTTTTTCTTTTGGGCGATCGAGGAGCGCTTTTTGCGCGTGCTGAGGTCGCAGAAGTTCTTCAGGGCAATTTCAAGCCCGGCTTCAAATGAGCTTCGTGGGGCCCACGTCGTTGACCTAGCAGGCATGCAGCCTCGCCCTAAAGGATAAAACCGCAACTTCTTTGGCCATGCGAGGCTCAGAAATTCACGGCCAAGGTGGCGCCCAAGAATCCCGCAGCGCGGAAGGGGCTAGCTCCAAAGAGGACGCCCCCTTCCACATTCAATCCCCATTGGCCTCCCAGAGAAATCCCCGCGTCCACCCGGGCTTTTCCTGTAAGTTTTCCTTCCTTTAGGGTGAGCGTGGCTTCCAGGTTTGTCGCACCAAAACTGCCCTTGTAACTTAGGCGATCCGTGATCCGGAGTTCTCCGGCGGGAACCCAACTCAACGCGAATTCGTTGCGATTTCCCGGAGCAAACTCAAAGGCCAAACGGAAATCCAGACTCTGATCCTCACTGAGCTGCGGGGGATAACGCGGGTGGAGGAGCGCTTTCCACGTGCGGGAATAGCGAAGCGAGGGCTCCCATTTGGGCCAGGCAGAAGAGGACCAGGACACGTTTAGGGAAATCCGGCGGTCCGTGCGCTCCGAAGCTCGGTGCAAACCCTGTTCCGCGCTCAACGCGAAGCTAAGCCGATGGCCTGAGCCTTCCCAGCTGGCCGCGACGCCTCCAGAAAGTCTTTCCTCCGCGGGGTTCAGGGATACACCAGCATTAAGGCGCGGGGCAGCTTTTCCAGCTCCCAGAGAAAAAGCCGGCAAGCGAAGTTCGCCCGAGATCGTCCGAGATGAGGTCCATTCCCACCGCTCCAGGGGATGGGAAAGGTTCTCTTGCCAGGAGACGTTCCAAGCGAAACCCGTTCCGCCGGTAAGTCGGGCTTCCAGGGTGACGCTTTCCGAGCCCGCGAAGCCTCGGCTGCGGTACGGACGGGACCAGGAAAGGGATGCGGAAAGCTCTGGCCAAGGCTGGAAGCCTAGCTTCCCGGAGAGGTTCCCCGCAAGGAAAAACTCAGGCATCGTAAGCCTTCCGGAAACCTCCAAACTCCAAGAAGGATTTCCATCCGCGCGCAAGCTGGTTCCGAAATCCAGGGAAAGCCGGGCCTGGCTTAGAGTGGGCCTAAGGGAAAAGTTCAGGGAAACTGGGCCTTTCCAAGCCCCCTCGAGCCCGCCGCTCAAGCGTAAGGCAGGATGTGTGGAAATTTCCGAGAGATCCGCGCAGCCCTCAAGGCTTGCGGAAAACGGGCCGTCTCCGGAATAAACCGCGGAAAAGCTCAGGCCATGAGCGTCCGATCTCCTGGAGCTTCCGATTTCTTCATATCCGGGGAATTGGGAGTATAGGGAGATGCCCAAATCCCAGGCATCGAGCTTGCGCCGCAGGGAAAGGGAAGCGCTCGGCCCGGAGCGTGTGTGCGCTTCCGCTGGGGGGTCCACGAACTTCCCCAGATCCCGACCGTCAATTTTCGTTTGAGTTTGGGAAAACCTTGCCCGATCCGGATCGAGGCGCCAAAGCTCCAGGCGGTAATCCGTATCGGCCCGGGTTCCAGCCCAAAGGGCACCGAGTCCCACGCCCAGCGCCGTGAATTCGCCGGAAACCACAAGCTCGCCCTCGCGATAAACCCCGTCCTCCGTGACGTACCACACAAAATCCTTCCAAAAAGCGAGGGCTTTCACAGGGGTTCCGTAGGCAATCCAACCCGAGCCGACTCCTCCCCGGAGAACGCGTATCCCTTCGTCGTTCGCCACGAGGAGCTCGTCCCCACGGAGAAGGAGGGCGTAAATGGGGCCGGGTACGCCCGGAATTCGTTCCCAATTCCCTTCGACAAGGCGAAAGAGGCCTTCTTTCGTGCCCAAATGCAGAAAGTCCGCCGAAAGGAGGGCCAGGGGTTCCCCTTCGGGAATCTCGTGGCGTTGCCATTCTTTGGGGCTTGCGAGGTCCTGGGGCGAAAAAGCGATGAGCTCGGCATCGGTGACCATGAAAACGCAGCTCCCATCGAAAGCCAAGGCCACCACCTTTTTACCCAAAAACTTTTCCGTGCGGTTTTTGTTCCAGTCATCGGGGTAAAGGCGGGTCCAACTGCGCACGCGGTCGAAGGCCCCTGGTTCCGAGAGGTCCACCACGGTTAAACCGGAATCCGTGCCAATGAGGAGTTTTTGGGGAAGGGGAAGAAGGGCCAAGGCCGCCCTTCCCGCCATCCCCTCGGCGGGGCCGTACGAGGAAAAGGTTCCCGCCCGATAGACGGTGATTCCGTTTTGATGCGCAAAGACCAAGGCTTCGCCGTCGGCCATGCGCACGGACGCGATGGCGTTGATTTTGTTTCTCTCCGGAAGCCGCGCGTTGTCGTCCTGGGGAAAGACATTCTGGGAAAAACCCAACCGGAGGGAATATTCCCATGCGCCCAAAGATCCTTTCCAAGAGAAAACGCCGAGGGAGTGAGTATTGGGCATGGTCCGGGAGGTGGGGCTGGGCTGGCCCACGTCCGTGGCCTGCCAAACCCCTAAGCTTCCCGGCCCCAAACCCAGGCTTGCGCCGAGGAAGTACCGTTCGTACTCGGTGGCAACGCCGAGGCCGCCGCGCTGGCGCTCAAAATCCACCCGAATCTCGTCCTGGGGGCCCAGGGTCACGAAAAGCGTGAGGATCCCAGCCTCGTAATCGATGGAGTAATCCTGGTCCTTTTTCAGGAGCTGCCCATTGAGGTAGACCCGCTCGGAGCCGGGGATCAGGGAAAGGCCGAGGGAGAAGGTGGACCCCTCCCGACGATAGTCGAAGTTCACTCGCAGGGCCGCGCCATTGCGGAAAAACTCCGCTGGGAAATCCAAGCGCAAAATGCCTTTTTCCCCAAAGAGCCGGAAGGAATAGGCGGAAAGGGCAGGATCCGTAAGGCCGCGGAACTCCGTCTCGCCCGGAAGCCGCACCTCCACCTGGAGGGATTCCTCTTGAATACCTGTTTCGCCCAAGTTTAAGTAGCGGCGCCGTCCGCCCTTCTCCAGGGGGTAAAGCTCGCGGTCCACCTCAAGATCGGCAAAACCGGAAAGATGGGAGAGAAACGCGGCCTCAAGCTCGCTATCGAGGACGAAAGGATAGGACTTTTTGTTTGCGCCGCTTAGGCCTTGGGCGGCGTTGTAAAGGTCGATAAGGTCCAGGATGCGGTTCCGAAGAAGGACCTTGGGTTCGACGCGCAAAAGGAGGACACCGCCTTCATCTTGGACCACCACGTATGCGCCTGAAGGAAGGGCCCAAGAGGAATTCTTTTCTGCGGTCTCCCCGAGGTAATCAAGGCCCCAATCGGAAAGGAACTTTTGGAAGTCTGGTCCGGTGCGGAAGGAAAGCCTTGGCTGGGAGAACCCCTCAATGAAAGGGAGTCGAAGCCCAAAGTAAAAAAGGCCTTCCACGGAAACAGAGTACGGTGCTGGAAGCCAAGGCCTTTCCGGGTCATCGAAAAAGAAGAAAAGCTCCCGATGGGCGGAAGCACCGCGGAAGACGAGGGACTCCGAAATACCCTCCAGGCGAGCCAAGAGGACCCCAAGGTTGATCTCCTCCTTGGCAACCTGCACTTTGGCGCCCAAAACGCGCTTGTTGTAAACGCCCAAGGCATCGCCTTCCCCGCCCACCACGAAGCGGCCGAGCTCCGCATACCAGGGCTTCCGATCCAGGATCACCAGAAAATCCTGGAATCCTGGGCCAAGCTGGTCGTTGAAACTGGCGCGGACCCTGAGGAAGTCCAAAACCGTGCCCTCAATTTGCGCCCAAAGGGACTGGGTAAGGGTAAGCTGGCCGGCGGAAAGCCCCTCAAGGGACAGGAGAGTGGGGTCGCCAAAGCCGATCTCAACGCCCCAGGTTTTTTGACCCGTAACGTAGATGGTGAACGACTGGGTCTGATCTTGGGCAAGCCCCACAAAAAAAGCCGCCACCAAAACCACCCAAGTTTTCGCAAGCCTCCTCATACTCCTCCCGTTTTCTTTTCTTCCCGGAAGATGAGCCAGCGCGAAAGCGACTACGGCCATTCCAAGGCAAAGGATACGCGAAAGCTCAGGGGAAGGTCAGGGTGAAGGGTGAAGACCCAATCCAAGGCGAAAGGGGTAAACGCAAGCCCGCCGCCGAGGTTCAGGCTTGCCCCGTGGAGGCCGCCGCGCAGGGAAAGGGGCCCAACGCGGGCCTCTGCGGCAAAGGCCCAAGTGGGCAGAGCGGGGAAACCCAAAAAGGCCGCGCCGAAAATTGCGGAGAAACCCGAGAACTCGAGGGGCCAGGCCAAGGCCAAGGAGAAACTCGGCGGCCAGGGCTCACCGGGAAATTGGGCATAAACACCCTCCCAAACCAAACCCGCGTACACCGACCCTTGCCAGAAAATTCCCGCATCGAGAGCCAAACCCAACGAACCTTCCGGATCGGTTGGCCGCAGAAAGCGCGCCCTGCCGCCCAAACCCCAAGGGCCCAAACGGAGGGCTCCCGCACCTTGGAAGGCCCAAACCCGATAGTGCAGATCCGGCCCGATTCCTCCGGCATCGAGCAACACCACATCCGCCGAAAGGCCGGGACCCCCGAAAGAAATGGCCCAAACGTGCACAACGCCGAAGGGCCGCGCATAGGTGGAAAAGACGCTCCATTGGGGAAAGAACGCCAAGGCGCCGGGATTGGCGGTCGCGTCTGGCAGAGCCAAATCCACGCCGAAGAGCACAAAACTCCGCGCCGAACGACCCAGGGCAAAGGGGATGTCCAGGGTCGCGGAAAAAACCGCAGGCCCGAATAAGAGAAAGGCAGCAAGAAGAACTGCGACTGGGCATGGCCTAAAAAGTCCAGGGATGGAGGGGCGTTTCCTTCTTTGGGAAAGGGCGCGGATAAGCCCGCCCTTCTCTTTTGCGGATTTCATCGGTTCACCACCACGCGCACGGGATCGGAAACGCCTTGGTCGGTCACCACGAGGGCAAGGTAGAGCCCGCTGGAGACCCGGAACCCCGAAAGGGAAAGGAGATCCCAGCGCACCGTTTCCGAGCCGAGGGAAAGCATTTCCCGCCACACGAGCCTCCCCAAAAGATCGTAAATCCTGAGCTCCGCCCAATGGGCATTCTCCGGAATTTGGTAGCGAAAGTGTGCGGAAAAACTCACGGGATTGGCAAGAAGGAAAAGCCCCGGCTTTTGTACGGAGGAAGGCGGCTGCAGAGCCGCCCAAGTTCTCGGTAGGTCCAGCTTTCCAAAACCCCAGCTCGGGTTGGGCGCCGAGCCCACAAAGGAGTCAGCCCGCGCGCCCGCGCGCAGGGCGGCGAGGATCTCCGACCAGGAAAGGCCTGAGCGCAGCGAAAGAAGGAGGGCACAGGCGCCGGCCACATGGGGAGCGGACATGCTCGTCCCGGCAAGCATCATGTTCAGGCCGTCCGGAAGGGCATACCAAGGGGAAACTTGGGCATCGCGGGAGCGAGCGGAGGCGATCCAGGCCCCAGGTGCAGCGATTTCCGGTTTTAGGCGGCCATCCCGGGTGGGCCCGCGGGAGGAAAAAGGCGCAAGGGCATAAAGCTCATAGCCTTCCGCGCGGAAAAACCCCGCCTGGGAATTCCAGGAGATCTTCGTGACGTACGCCCCCACCGTGATCACCCGCTCCGCGTTCCCCGGCTCGGCGATGGTCATTTGGCCGTCGCCCTCGAGGAAGTACCCCATGGAGGGGCTTTCGATCCAGCCGTCCACGCGGCCGGGCAAAACCGGCTCAAAGGTGATCCGCCAAGCCGTGCCGGAAGCCGCACCCGTGAGCGTAAGAAAAACCTCTTGGGTGGCACCCAGGGATGTTCCTGTATTGTCGAGCCAAAGGATTCCCGAGGCCGTGGTGAGGCCCCGGGCTTGCCCAGGAAAAACGGTGAGGGTCTCGCCCAAAGGCGAGGTCACGGTGATGGAGAAGCGCGCGGGAAGCTCATACCAAAAGCGAGCCACAAGGGAAGCGCCTCCGGGCACGATGGTCCAAGTGGTTTGGGAACGAATTTCCCCGCCCACGTGGATCTTTTTTGCCCCTTCGTTTCCGGCGGCAGCGACGATAACCCGGCCCGGTCCCTCCACAAGCGCGGAGACCATGCGCTCGAAAAGCCCTTTGCCGTCGTGAGGTCCGGAATGTCCCCCGAGCGAGAGGTTCACCACTGCAGGCTTTCCCAAAAACTTCGCGGCTTCGAATACGAACTTGATCCCGTCCACTACGCCGTCTTCATAAAAGTTCGTTTTCACCACCACGAGATCCGCGCCGGGAGCGACTCCGGGGAATCCCGCGGCTTTGCCGCCGGCGGCGATCCCCGCGACATGGGTGCCGTGGCCCAAGTTATCGGGCGCCGGCGAAAAACCGGCGCGGATATAGCCCTCGAGCTCCCGCTGGCTATAGACGCGGCCATAGCGGCCCTCGCCGGGTTCATCTCCCCAGAAATCCGGAAACCATCCGGATCCTCCCGTCTGGTCCCAATAAAAAAGGATGCGGGAGCCCTCAAGGAAACCATCGCCGTCGCGATCCAATCGGAAAGCCGGATGGAGGATGTCCACGCCGGAATCCACAAATCCCACGAGCACCCCTTGGCCTGTGGTGCTGGGCGAGCCATACCAAAGGGCGGGCGCGCCCACCTCAGGAACGGAATAGTCCAAAAGGGGCTCCACGGGCCGAGCGGCCCGGATCCTCAGCACATCCGGCTTCTCCGAAAGGGAGTAAATCTCGGGAAGGGTGAGGGAAGAGGTGGCCAAATTTCCCACGCGGGTCCGAAGCCCAGGGAAGTCCGTGACACCGTCCGCCAATTCCACGAAAACGCGGATGGGCCGGTCTAAGGTTTCCGCGCCCAATGTGGAAAGGGCAAGAGGCTGAAGATCCGGGGGCGAGAGAAAAAAGGCGCGCAGCATGGGATCGAGTTTTTCCGGTCCGGCGAAGGCCAAAAATGCCAAAGCGCACAAAAGGAGCAAAAGTTTCACAGCGCCGAATTTTATACGGAAAACACGGGGTTGCCGCGGGGGCAAACTCCCGCGAGGATTGGGAAAAGCGCGAAGGAGGCTCAATGCGTCCGGAAATCTTTGCGCTGTGTGCGGCAATTTTTTGGTCTTTGGGGTCAGCATTCGGGAAAAAAGGCATGGGGATGGCCGGCCTTTCCGCAGAACAGGGGCTTTTTCTCAGGCTCGGCCTTTCCGCCCTACTCGTCCTCCTTTTGGTTCTCCCGCGGATTAGCCAATACGGCCAAGCCTGGTCCACTCCAGAAGGGAAGAAGGGGATGCTCCTGATCCTGGCGTTCGAAGGGGTGGTAGCAGGGACGTTGGGGATGCTTGCGTTTTACACGGCGATCCGGCAGGGCGAGCTTTCCCGGGTGGTGCCCCTGGCCTTCACCACGCCCTTTTGGGGTTTCCTCTTGGGCGTCCTTCTGCACGGGGAGAAGGTGACGGCCCTCAAGGCCGGCGGGGTGGCGGCCATGCTTTTGGGCATTGTCCTCCTCAACCTTTAACAGCGTGGTATAATCCAAGCTGGACTATGTCGGATCGGCTGCCCGTGGGAGCGGTGGTCTTGGGCTACCTCCTCCAGGGCCCGGCCCACGGTTACGAACTCCTCTCCCGCCTCCATGAGGACCTGGGAAGGGTTTGGCGCGTGGCCCCAAGCCAGCTCTACTTCACCCTGAACGCCCTGGAGCGGGAGGGGTTCATCCGTGGGGAAAGGGAGCTTCAGGAAACGCGGCCCCCGCGCATCCGCTACTCCCTCACCCCCAAAGGCGAGGAGGCCTTTTGGCGATGGGCCCTATCCCCTGTGCCCCGCGTGCGCCTTCTGCGCTACGAGCTTTTGCCCAAACTCTTTTTCCTCCTGAAGCTTTCGCCGGAGCGCGTTCCTGAACTCCTTTCCGCTCAAAAAGAGGTCCTTTTGGCCCTGAGGGATAGGGTGGCCGCGGAAGATCCCACCGCCCCCTTCCAAAGGGCCCTGAAAAGCTTTCGGCTTCACCAGCTTTCCGCGGGGCTCCAGTGGCTGGAGGAACTCTTGGCTCAAAAGGAGGGAGGTTTATGCGCAAAGCCCTGATCGCGGTTTTGGCGTTTGTGGCCTTAGGATCAGCGCAGGTTTTGGTGGTGGACCAGGCCGGCCGGGAAGTCCTCATCCCCAGCCAGCCCCAACGCATCGCTAGCGCTTTCGGCGTGGCCACACCCTACCTCTACGCCCTCGTCCCGCCGGAAGCGATCGTTGCTGCCCGCTACCTCGGTCTTCCCGATCACCCCCTTTCCCGGGCGGTCATGGCGAGAATCGATCCGAATTACGCCGGAAAAGCTCTGGGTGCGGAGATCACTGCGGAAGAGCTCGTCGCCCGCAATGTGGATCTCGTCTTCGCGGGGTTAAAGCATCTGGATCTTGCCCGGGTTTTGAGCGAAGTGGGCATCCCCTCTGTACTCATCGGCCCAGAAACCTTTGAGGCTGTGAAAGGCGCTACCCTTCTCATCGGCCGCGCCCTCGGCCAAGAGGAGCGAGCCCAAGTCCTGGTCAAGTTTTACGAGGATATCCTTTCGCGGATCGCCCAAGCCACCTCCTCCCTTCCTCCGGAAAAAAGGCCCAAGGTCCTGGTTTTGGGGACCTCGGCCTTGCGGGTGGCAAGCGGTGCGATGTACCAGTCGCGGATGGTGGAGCTCGCCGGAGGCGTCCCCGTCACCGCGGGGCTTCCCGGATACTGGCAGAACGTAAATATCGAACAAATCCTCATCTGGAATCCCGACGTCATCGTGATCGTTCCCTATAGCCAAGTACAGCCAGCCGATCTTCTTGCGGACCCGCTTTGGGCCGCAGTGGAAGCCGTAAAAACCGGTCGCGTCTACAAAATGCCCCAGCTCCTTTTCGCCTGGGATACGCCCATTCCCGAGTCGGTCCTGGGGATCCTTTGGATGGCCGAGCTTTTCCATCCCGGAGAGATCGAGCTGGACTTCGCTGAGCTAGCCCGCGCTTTCTATCGGGAGTTCTACCGGTGCGAGCTAAAGGAAAAGGAGCTGAACGCACTTCTTGGCCGCTGAGGCGGGCCGGGATCACCCTGCTCCTTGGGCTTTTGCCCCTTCCCCTCATCCTCGGCTCGCTCCTTTTGGGCCGAAAGGGCCTTAGTCCAAGCGAGGTCTGGGCTTCCCTTTTCGGAGGGGAAGTTTCGGAGACGGCGAGGGCCTTGGTCCTCCGGGTGAGGCTTCCCCGGATCCTCGCCGCGTCCCTCGTGGGCGTAAACCTCGCCGTCTCCGGCGCCGCTTTCCAGGGAATTTTTCGAAACCCTCTCGTGGAATCCCGGATTTTGGGGGTGAGCTCGGGCGCGGCCTTGGGCGCGGCCTTGGCCATGGTCCTCCGCAGCGGCCCAGCAGGCGTCCAAACCTGCGCTTTCTTAGGAGGGCTTCTTGCCGCGGGATTGGCCATTTTGCTCGGCTCAGCTTTTGGAGGGGGGATCCTCGTTCTGGTCCTTTCCGGTGTGCTCGTGAGCTCCTTTTTCTCCTCGCTTGTAAGCCTCGTGAAATACTTTGCCGACCCGTATGTCCAGCTTCCGGGAATCACCTTTTGGCTCATGGGCGGGATTTCTTCAGTGCTTTGGCGCGACGTGATGCCTTTGGCGGTCGCTTCGTCCCTGGGGGTAGTGGGGCTTTTCCTTCTGCGCTGGCGGCTTAACCTTTTGACCCTAAGCGAGGCGGAGGCCCAAGCTTTGGGGCTTCCGGTGCGCCGGCTTCGGTTTTTCGTGATCGCCCTGGGAACGCTTCTCACCGCGGCCGCGGTCTCCGTGAGCGGGGTAGTGGGCTGGATCGGCCTGATCGTCCCCCATGCCGCCCGGGCTTTGGTCGGGCCGGATCACCTTTTCCTCATCCCCGCCTCCGCCGGCTTGGGTGCCGCGATCCTCCTCCTTTTCGACAACATCGCCCGCACCGCCCTCCCCACGGAAATCCCCCTCGATATCCTCACCGGCCTCATCGGGGTCCCCGTTTTCTTCCTTCTTTTCATGCGGCAAATTCGTAAGGGCGGAGGATGGCGATGAAGCTTGTGGCCCGCGGCGTCTCCTATGCCTACGTTCCCGGACAGCTCGTCCTCCACGGGGTGGATTTGACGGTGGAGCGCGGGGACCTCGTTTTCCTTCTTGGTGCCAACGGGAGCGGCAAAACCACGCTCTTGGAGTGCCTCTGTGGGATCCGGTCCCCTATAGAGGGCGAAGTCCTCCTTGGGGAACAAAGGCTTTCTGCGCTTCCTCCGCGGGAAAGAGCGAAGTGGGTAGCCTATGTGCCGCAATTTGCGGAGACGGCGTTCGCCTACACGGTAGAGGAGATGGTTCTCTTTGGCCGTGCGCCCCATGTGGGGCCGTTTGGTCAGCCCAGCCGCGCCGATTTGGAAAAAGCTTTGCATGCTTTGGATCTCGTTGGTCTAGATGGTTTGCGGGGCCGGCCGATGAATGCCCTAAGCGGCGGGGAGAAGCGGCTCGTCCTCATCGCCCGGGCCCTGGCCCAGGAAGCGCCCTTCCTCCTCCTCGATGAGCCCGACGCCCACCTTGATCCGGCCAACCAGCACCGCGTGCTTTCGGTGATCCGAGCGCTCGTGAAGGAAGGCCTTGGGGTGGTAGCCACCACCCACAACCCCAATTCTGCCCTCCTTTATGGGGATGAGGCCGTTCTTTTGCGGGCAGGAAAAGTGCTTGCCCGAGGCCAACCTTCGTGTGCCCTTACCGCGGAGGCCCTCGCCGAAGCCTATGGCATCCCGTTTCGGGTTCTGTGGGACGGCCAAGGACCCCCGGCTGTTTTGCCCCGCACGGATTCGCCGTAATTCAGTGAAAGTACTTATCGATGTTCGCTAAGTATTCGGCAGCTTTTTCCTTAGCGTGCTGATTCCAAAATGGCCAATTTCCGATAGGGGCCTCAAGGACATGCTTAAGAAGCGTTTCGAAAAGGGCCCGGTCCTTGGCCCGCACGGCGTACCCCTTGGCGTAAGCCACATAGTTCTCAAGATACGTGGGATCGATTTCGATCGCCCACTCGAAATAGCGTTTGGCCTCGGAAAGTTTCACCCCAAAGAGGATGCCGTAATCGGAGAGGTTAGCCAAAAGGGCGCCGTAGGCCTGGGGGGCGGAGCCGCCCATGTAGGTGGGATCCAGTTCCATGGCCCGCTCGTAAATTGCCCGGATTTTGGGGAGAGCGAAGAACGCGGAGAACGGGTTCATTTTCCCAAGGAGCTGGCCCCAGCCGTGACCAGCCCAAAGGAGGGCCCGGCCATCCGTACAACTCGCCACGAACTTCTGAAAGTCCTCATTCGATAGCTTTAAAACCTCGTCTAATCCGGAAAGGCCAAGGGCACGAAACGCGTAGTCCGCAGCCTTTTGCCATCCCACTTCCTCTTCGCCTTTGGGCTTGAGCACGCCCCATTCGTACCAAAGCTGCGCTAGCCTCACGAGAAACTCTTTATTTCCTGGATCTTCAGCCAGAGCCTGCTCGTAGAGGGAGATCATCCGCTCTAGAACGGAAAGTTGGTAGCGTTCTGGATAAAGGGCCTCTGCTTCCCGCACCAAAGCCAAGGGATCCGCCAGGGCCAAAAAGCTGAATATCACGAAGAAAATCAGCGCTCTAAGCATGTTGTTCCCTTTCTAGCCCGAATTCTCACCATCGGGAACGGCTAAAAACCATCGGGAAAATGTAGGAACTGGGAACGCTTAAAATGGAGCTGAGGTGGACGATGATCCTTGTGACAGGCGGAGCAGGCTATATCGGGAGCCACACGGTGAAAGAACTCCTCAGGGCTGGGTACGAGGTCGTGGTGGTGGATGACCTTTCCTCGGGACACCGGGAATTAGTCCTCACCCCGCATTTTGTGCGCGCGGATATTCGGGACCGTTCGGCCCTCATCGAGGTCTTCAGGAAATTTCCCATCACCGGGGTCATGCATTTCGCCGCTCTTACTTCTGTTCCGGAATCGGTGGCCGAGCCCGCCCGCTACTACGAAGTGAACCTTTGGGGAACGTTCAATCTCCTTGAGGTCATGCGGGCTTTTGGGGTGAAGCTTTTCGTTTTCTCCTCCAGCGCCGCCGTCTACGGCGACCCCGAAAAAATCCCGATCCCCGAGGACCATCCCGCGCGGCCCAAAAGCCCCTACGGAAAAACAAAGCTCATGGTGGAGGAAATCCTCGCCGATTACGCCAAGGCTTACGATTTCCGCTACGTTTCCCTGCGGTACTTCAACGCTGCCGGCTCCGACCCCGAGGGAGAAATTGGCGAATGGCATGAGCCCGAGCGCCACCTTATCCCCATCGTTCTCGAGGTGGCCGCGGGAAAGAGACCCTACCTTGAGATCTACGGCACGGATTACGAGACGCCCGATGGCACAGGGATTCGCGACTACATCCACGTTTCGGATCTTGCTTCCGCCCACGTTTTGGCCCTGCAATATCTGGAAAAAGGCGGGAAAAGCGAGGTTTTCAATTTGGGGATCGGAAGAGGGTATTCGGTGCGGGAGGTGGTGGAGATCTGCCGGCGCGTGACTGGAAGGGAAATCCCCGTGCATGAAGCGCCCCGGCGGCCCGGCGACCCCGCGATCTTGGTGGCCGATCCCTCCAAGGCTAAGCGGGTGCTCGGCTGGAAGCCCCGCTTTACCGAACTAGAGCCCATTGTGGAAACCGCCTGGAATTGGCTTAGGAAGCGCTAGAACCTTGGCTTTGAGGCCGCATTCATTTAAAAAGCCTAGCCATAGCGCAAAAAGCTAAGAGACGCGGAGAACGCGATTTTTACGTGAGAGTTATCATTGGGCAAGGATGAAGGAAATTCAACCGGGGATGCGGGTGCGGGGAGAATTTTGGCCCGAGCCGGTCCGCATCCTTTTCGCGGAAGAAAGGTCCGGCCTTTGGCGCGTGGAAGCCGTGGGAGAAAACACCGGCCGCTATTTCGGCGAACGCTGGCTTTCCGCCGATCAATTGGCGTTCCTGGAAATCCTCCCCGAAGGGCACCCGGATTTCTCCGGGTCCGCGGAAGCGGTGTTCCTCGGCCTTGAGGCCCACCGCGTAAAACTCGCCCACCAATTTGATCCTCTCCATGCCCTCCACGTCTCCCTCATCGATCCCCTTCCCCATCAGATCGACGCCGTCTATTTCCACATGCTTCCCAAAGCGCGGCTCCGCTTCCTTTTGGCCGACGATCCCGGCGCGGGAAAGACGATCATGGCCGGCCTCCTCCTCAAAGAGCTCAAATACCGGGAGATGGTGGAGCGCGTCCTCATCGTGGTTCCTGGGCATCTTCGCGACCAGTGGATCCGGGAACTCAAAGAAAAATTCGGCGAGACTTTTCAGGTTGTGGACCGCGGCCTTTTGGATGGCGCCTACGGCCGCAATCCCTGGCGGGAATTTTCCCAAGTTCTCACCTCCATGGACTTTGCCAAGCAAGACGACGTCCTTTCCACCCTCACCGACGTGGAGTGGGATTTGGTGATTGTGGACGAAGCCCACAAACTCGCGGCCTACCGCTACGGCGAGAAAACCCGGAAAACCCAGCGCTACCGTTTGGGCGAGGTCCTCGCCAAAAACTCGCGTTTTCTCCTTTTCCTCACGGCCACTCCGCATCGGGGCGATCCAGAAAACTTTAGGCTCCTTTTGGCCCTTTTGGATCCCGATCTTTTCGCGAGCGCCGAGCTTGTGGAAGAAGCGGTGCGGCGCGGCGAAAACCCGCTGGTCCTCCGCCGACTGAAAGAGGATTTGAAGACCATCGATGGCATCCCACTTTTCCCGCCGCGGCATGTGCATACCGTCCTCTTTAGGCTTTCCCAGGAGGAGGCGAACTTTTATTGGGCCCTCACGCGCTATGTGCGGGAGGGGTTCAACCGCGCCCTCGACACCGAGCGGAGGAACGTGCAATTCGCCCTCATGCTTTTGCAGCGCCGGCTAAGCTCTTCCCTTTACGCTGCCCGCCGCTCCCTCGAGCGCCGAAAAGACCGCCTCCAAAAGCTTCTGCAAAAAGGCGAGCTTCTCCGCGAGCGCGGCGCAATCGAGGAAGAGGAACTGGAAGACCTTCCCGAAGCCGAGCGCTGGGATGTGGAGGAAGAGCTCCTCAGCCGGCTCACCGCCTCCCAAACCTTGGAGGATCTTTCCGAGGAAATCCGCGCGCTCGAGGAGCTCATCCGCATGGCCCGGGAGCTCGAGCGGCGCGAAGTGGAAACAAAACTCCGCGAGCTTCAAGGCCTTCTGCGGACCCTTAGCGAGAAATATCCGGGAGAAAAGCTCGTGGTGTTCACGGAATCCCGGGACACCCTCGAACATCTGGCCGAAAAGATCCAACGCTGGGGCTACTCAGTGAGCGTGCTCCACGGCGGGATGAACCTTGAGGAAAGAATCCGGGCGGAGGCGGAATTTCGCGAGCGCACCCAAATCCTCGTTTCCACCGAGGCCGGTGGGGAGGGCATTAACCTCCAGTGCGCTTCCCTCATGGTGAACTACGACATCCCCTGGAACCCCAATCGCCTGGAGCAGCGCATGGGCCGCATCCATCGCTACGGCCAGCAAAAAGAGGTGCACATCTACAACCTCGTGGCCGAGGACACCGTGGAAGGCGAAGTCCTCCGCCGGCTTTTCCGGAAGCTCGAGGAAATCCAAAGAGCCATGGGATCGGATCGGGTATTCGACGTGATCCAGGAAGTTTTGCGGGGACAGAGCCTTTCCGACCTCATCATGGAAGCTTTGGCGGGCCGGAAGACTCTTGAAGAAATCGCGGCGGAAATCGAGCGCGTCCCCAACGAAGAAGCCATTCGCCGCATCCGCGAGGCCACCGCAGAAGCCCTCGCTACCCGGCATATCGACCTCTCGCGGATCCTGGGCGAGGAAAGAAAAGCCAAAGAAAACCGCCTTGTCCCCGAGTACGTGGAGGCCTTCTTCGAGCGGGCCGCAGGCTTCTTTAGCCTCCGGGCCTGGAAAGGCGAGGATGGCTTTTGGCGCGTGGATCCCGTTCCATCTTTTCTCCGCCAGCGCTCCGCCGACTTCCGCAGCCGCTTTGGAGAAGTGCGCGAGCGCTACCGAAAGCTCACGTTCTATAAAGAAAAAGCTTTCCAAGGAGGTGGCGAATACATCGCTCCCGGTCACCCACTGTTTGAGGCCGTTTTGGAAGAGATTTTCTCCCGGACTTCTTCGGATTGCGAACGGGGCGCGGTTTTCTTCGACCCCCGGGGCCGAATTTCCGGGACCCTCTTTTTCGTCGAGGCTTCTTTGGAGGACGGAAACGGAGAGCCCGCGGCCAAGCGCCTTTTTGCGGTCCTTGCCCGCCAAAACGGAATGGAACCCGTGAATCCCTCCATCCTCTACGACCTTCTTCCCGGAGAGGGAAAGGCCGATTTTGGGCTTCCTGATCCGGAAAGCGTGCGGGCCTTCGTGGCCAAAGAGCTTGTTCCCAAGTTTCTTTTGGAGGTGAAAGCCGAGCGCGAACGGCAGGCGGACATCCGGCGCCGCTATGGCCTCCGCTCCTTGGAGAGCCTAATCGGCGAGGCCGAGGCCAACCTTCTGGACCTGGAAACGCGGAGGATGCTCGGAGATGAAATCCCCCAAATGGTGTTCGAAAAAGAGCGGCGCCGGCGCGAAGATCTGGAAAACCGCAAAAAGGCCCTCCTGGAAAAGCTCCAGCGCGAAACCACCCTCCTCCCCGGAAGGATCAAGATCCTCGGCATGGTCGCCGTCCTTCCCGCTCCCATTCAGGAGGAAATCCCTGACCCTTCTTTGGAAAAGATTGGAATGGAAGTAGCCATGGCATACGAGCGCGAGCAGGGCCGCGTTCCCGCGGACGTTTCCCGGGAAAACCTGGGCTACGACATCCGCTCCGAGGGAAAGGACGAGGTGCGCTATATCGAGGTGAAAACTCGGGCGAAAAAGGGGCCGGTAACCCTCACCCAAAACGAGTGGCTCAT
>Ga0080004_1132347_pt1 | contig 36582 bp, 33 predicted proteins | sample WasSprMetagenome_FD_69207 | JGI IMG/M metagenome (GOLD analysis project Ga0080004, IMG submission 69207) | Sulfidic aquatic microbial communities from Washburn Spring, Yellowstone National Park, USA - WS (SPADES assembly) (version 2) | ecosystem: Environmental > Aquatic > Thermal springs > Hot...
GAATTGGGACGGAAGCGATAGACCTTCCTCTTGAGCGACTCATCATTTGGGCTTTCCAATCCGATTTTGGAAACCCATATGGGAACTCCCTCCTCCGACCCGCCTATGTTCCCTGGATGACAAAAAACCTTCTTCAACGGTTGTGGAATATCCACTTGGAACGGCTTGCCACTCCCCTCTCCATTGCCTCCCTCCCTCAAGCGGAGATGAATGTTTGGTGCCCAGTGCATCAGCGAGAGGAAAGATACATTGAGGCGATGAGGCATATCCTTGAGGACTTATACAATCGCAATTCGCTGGTCTACTCGGGTGGGGCGGAAATCAAATTCCAAGAAATTGAGGGGCGTGGCGACTTCTACGAAAGTGCTATCCGATACCAAGATGTTCTGATCCTCCGAGCTCTTCTCATCCCCTCCCTCCTTGTTTCAGAGGCGGAATATGGAACGAGAGCTCAAGCGACTGTCCATCAGGAGGCTTTCCAGAAGATGCTGGGGGGTATAGTGAGGGAGCTCAAGGCGGTTTTGGAAGAGCAACTATTTAGACGGCTGATAGAGCTGAATTTTGGGCAATTAGACGACTGGGGCGAAGTTGTATTTGACGAGCCGATTGACCCCCAGCCAATCATTGACGCCGTCTTCCGACTTTATAGCGTTGGAGCGATGCATTGGACGACCGATGACGAGAATATCCTTCGCCAAGCTCTTCATCTACCGCCTTATTCTCCACCACCGACGCCATCTCCTACACCAACGCCAGAAACCCCTCCCATAGAGGAGACTTACCCTGAGGGGATAGAGGAAACCCCACCTGAGGAGGTTGGAAGGAAATGATGGATTACAACTCAGTTTTGAAGCCACCAAGAGAGATTGACGAGATGGAAGGGAACCTCCTCGTTCGCTATCAGCAATACGCCATCACGAGAACTTATCTCATTCAGAGAATGACCGCTGAGGGGGCGCCAATAGAAAATGCCGACAGGATTAATTTTGCTGGGCTCAAAGAGAATTACTTCCAATCCCTCTTTGACGCTATGTGGGCAGCGTTCCTGCGAGGCTATCAACGAATGAAAAACTATCTCCTTCCCTATATGCTTCAAGAACCTCCCTTTGCACCCCACATATGGTCTTTGCTCCAACGAGTGGTAGCGGAGAAGGTAAAAATAGAAGAGAACACGACGAAGAAAGCAATCAAACGCATCGTATTAGATGGTATCAAGGAAGGGCTCAATCCCAACGATATCGCTGAGAATATACACCAGAAGGTGGGTTTAGAGATGAGAAGGGCGAGGAATATCGCCACCACAGAGGTGAATGTGGCTTATGAGCTCGGGCATTGGGTGGGAATAGTAGAGGCTGGGGTTGAGAAAGTCCGTATTATAGCGGCGCACGATGCCTTCACCTGCGAGGACTGTGCGAGGATGGATGGAAAAGTGATTGAGGTTTCCAAGCTCGAGCAGGGTTTCCTTCCGCCATTTCATTATCAATGCAGATGTCATATCCAGCCACTTGTTGGGACGCTTGCGAGTATTCCAGTGTCAAAAGAAGTTCCCGTACCTCCTCTTATGGGGAAACTCGTCCCCTCATGGTTTTTCACAGCAATCAGAAAAATATTGGAAAGGAGGGCTCACTGAATGAACGAACAATTCTTTATTTCCGACCCCTATCAGGTCAAGATTGAACGCTTTGGCGAAGGCGAAGAGGAAAAGTTCAACATTTATGGGATGGAGGTATTCGCTCCTGGTGTCTATCGGGGCACCGCCTTCACCCCTGAAGATGTCAAGAAAATCGCTGAGAACTTCGCAATCCTAAAAAATCAGGTTGGGCTTGAGGTTCCCCTTAAAGTTAACCACACGGATGACGCTAACGCCATCGTTGGCTGGGTGACAAATGTCTACGAGAAGGATGGAAAGCTCTACGCCGATGCGGTCATCACTGAACCAGAGGCTTTTGAGAAAATCAAACGAGGCACTTGGAAGAAGGTCTCCTGCGAGATTTATATGGACTTCGTTGATGAGGAGACGAAGACCTCCTATGGCAAGGCTTTAAGGGCTATCGCAATCGTAGCGCACCCCCAAGTCAAGAAAGTTGGTGGACTGGGGGTGGCTCGTTTTTTCGAGAAAATCTCCAATGGAAAGGAGGTGATAGTGATGGCATTGAAGGATGCGATGAGTTTGGCTTTTGGATGGCTTTCCGAGCATTTCAAGAAGCTCGCAGAGGAAACGGAAAAGATGGAGATTGAGGAATTCGGAGCTGTTCGCCACTCAATGGAATATGCTCTTGACGACAGCAGTTCTTGGGATGCTCAGGAAGCCGAGATAAGGCTACGCAAATGGGCGTCCTCCGATGGCTCTGGTGCAAAGGAGACGATAGACTGGTCAAAGTATCGTGAGGGCTTCGCTTGGTATGACGATGAGAACCCAGAGGACTTCGGCTCCTACAAGCTTCCTCATCACGACATAGTTAACGGGCGTTTCTCGGTGGTATGGCGTGGCGTGGTGGCCGCAATGGCGGCGCTCGAAGGGGCAAGAGGAGGCGTTGATATACCTGAAGCGGACAAGCAGGCGGTGTATAACCATCTCCGACGCCATTACGAGGAGTTTGGCAAGGAGGCACCAGAGTTCTCGGAACTCATAGAAAACCAAGAGAAAGGAGATGATGAAGAGGTGAAAGAATGGCAAGAGAAGGTCAAGTCGCTTGAGGAGGAGAACGCTCAGCTCAAGGAGAGGATAGCGGAGTTGGAGAAGGAACTCCAGAAGAAGCTCGCTGAGGAGAAAGAGAGGCGAGTTTGGTCTCTCGTTAATTCCTACATTGAGAAGGGCAAGCTCCTCCCAGCGGAAAAGGATGCCTGGGCTGAATACCTTCTCTCCCTCTCCGATGAGGAGATGGAGAAGGCAATCAAGCTCATAGAAGTGCGTCCTGCTCACGACCTCTTTGAGGAGAAATCCAAGACGATGTCTCCTGAAGAGGCGGAAGAGAAGGTCAACGAAGAGCTGGCTGAGAGGATGAAAAGTTATGTCATCCCAAAGAAGCCAGCGGTATTAGAGGAAAACAAAAAATAATTCAGGAGGTGATGTTTGAATGCCTGGAACCTTTTTGGCAAGTGGTCACGGAGTTGATGCGAGGATAGGCATCACAATCGCTCAGGGCTATAAGCTCTCCGCAGGGACAGTCCTGGGCAAGATAACGGCGTCAGGGAAGTATGGACCTTATTCCGCTTCCGCTACGGATGGACGCCAGACAGCTGTGGGCATCCTGATGGAGGATGTAGATGCCACTAATGGCGATGTGGGAACGAATATGCTCGTTCACGGCATATTCATCCGCAGCGCCATTACGGGCTTGGATGCCACAGCTGAGAGCCAACTCAAAGGCTGTATCTTCCTGTAATTGAGAGGAGGTGAATAAGTAAATGCCTGGTTTACCTACGATAGCTGATTACCCACAGCTCAGACCGATAGTCCTTCAGAAGGTCATTGAGGCAACGCCTGCGCCGAAGTTCATAGGCTCCCAGCTCCTACCCGATGAGCCAGACTTCACCGATAACTTCACTTGGGAGGTCTTGGATAGAGGTAGGCAGAGGGCGGGACTTGTTCCCAGAGATGGAGAGGCAAGGATAGTCCCCTTCTATCCCCAGACGGTCAAGACCGCTCCCTCAGCCTTCATCAAAGCCAAGACCCTCCTCACGGAGAGCATACTGGAGTATCTCCGTTATCCTGGCACCTATGCAGCTGCGGCTGAGAAGCAGGTTGCGGAGGCTGTTGTGAGGCTGAACCGCCAAGTTGACATAGAGAAGGAATGGCTCATAATGTCCGCTCTGACCAAAGGAGCAATCACCTACACAGAGGCGGGCGGTTATTCCTTCTCAGTTGACTATGGCGTTCCCTCCACTAACAAGGTCACCGCTTCCCCATTGTGGAGCTCCACCACAACAGCGGATGTCATCGGCAATGTCCTCGCTTGGAAACAGATAATCGCTCAGAACGGCGGAACACACATCGTTGGGCTCTGCAATTCCACCGTCTTCGCTTATATGGTTCAGAACTCCGCCATCAGGAACCTCCTAATGGGCAACATCATCAACCCCACCGACCCAACGATATTCGCCACCATCTTGGGCATTGAGAAGCTCTATGTCTACGATGCACTCTACACCGACTTGGACGGCACAACGACAGCGAAGTTCGTTCCCGACAACAAATTCATCCTCTTGGCATTAGGAGAAGCGGGCGACAACTTCGGCGGGTTCAGGCAGGCACCCAGCCTCTATAACAACCACAAACCTGGCAGGTTCGTCTACACAACAGCGGTAGAAGACCCTGCGGGCGTCTGGGTGATAGTTGGCGAGTATGGATTACCCGTCATCTATCATCCTAATTGGCTGGTTATAGCGACAGTTGCCTAATAGATAAGGGGAAATTACATCCCTCACTTAAATCTCTGGGGAGGGGGTAAAAAACCTCCTCCCCAGAGGGAAAGACTCTATAAGGAAGGTGATAAGATTTGCAAGAAAGCCTAAAGCACCCAAACCTAAACCCAAGTCACCGAAAGGAGGGAATTAAGAGATGGCGAAAATATTGCTCAAAACCACATTGACGGTCGGCTCACGGAACTATCTCGCTGGGGATGTGATAGAGCTACCTGATGAGCAAGCGGAGGAGCTCATAAAGCGAGAACTTGCCGAGCTGGTAGAGGATGAGGGCGGAGAGATAGACCTCGCCGAGAAAAAGCCAAAGAAAAAGGGAGGGAAAGGCTAATGGCGTGGATAACTGAAGCCGACATCAAGCCGTTTATTCACGACTGGGACAGCTACGGCTTCACTATTGACCAGATTAATGGGGCTATTGAGAACGCTGAGGCGAGAGTGAAAGACCGTCTCGCTCCTTATTTTACCCTCCCAGCTGATACCGATACCCCTCCCGCTGGCTTGAAATCCCTCATAGCTCAATACGCCGCTTATTTACTTATGAGGGCTCGCAGGGTGGCATTGACGGAAGCCGAGGAAGCTTGGGTCAAGGAATTAGGAGATGAGGTTGAGAATATGCTTGACGATATAGTGGAAGGGAAGCGGGCAATCAAGGGCTTGGTGAGGCACGCTATTGAGGGAGGGGAAGAACAATCGCAATTGCAAGAAATTAATGACCCTCTTTTGGGAGTCCTTAAGAAGATAAGCGATATAGATAAAAGTTGAGCTCTTTTCTCTTTAGTGTCTTACTCGCCTTTTCCTTTTTTCCCCTCCTTCTTCGTAGTAGTAATAATAATAGTAGTAGTAATAATATCCACCATACCTAGCTCTTCTGACATCCATTTCATTTAGGACAGCGCCCAATATATTTGCCTTGGCATTTTCCAGCATTCTTCTTGCTTGATTTAGGGCGCTCCTGCTTGTGGAATTATAACGAACGATGATGAGCGTTCCATCACAGATGGCGGAAAGGACAACTGCGTCAGCCATTCCCATAACCAAGGGAGAATCAATTATTATAATATCAAATTTTTGCTTCAATTCCTCCAATACTTCCCTCATTCGCTGGGATTCCAAAAGCTCCACGGGATTGGGAGGGACCGGACCCGAGGTTATCGCATAGAGGTTATCTATCCCTGTTACCCTTATAACCTCTTCCATATCAGCTTCGCCAACGAGAAGGGTGGTCAAGCCGACTTCCCTATCCAAGTTGAAGATTTCGTGAACCCTTGGTCTTCGTAGGTCAGCGTCTATGATCAATGTCTTCTGCCCTGCTTGGGCAAAAGCTATAGCTAAATTTGCGGAAACAGTGGTTTTACCTTCGGAGGGCTCAGGGGAAGTTATGAGGATTGTCTTTAAAGGTTTTCCCAAGCCGGCGAATTTGAGACTTGAGCGGAGGGTGCGAAAGGCTTCCGCTGCGTGGGAGCGATGGCTTTCAAGGATAACAAGAGGAGAGGGCTCACTCTCAAAGCGAGGGATAACTGCAAGAGGCGTTATCTTACATCTTCGTTCCAAATCCACTGGAGACTTTATCGCATCATCCAGATATTCCGCCAATCCTCCACTCAAAACAGCAAGAGCGATTGCCAAAAGGAATCCCAGTGTATAGTTTAATCCCTTTTTCGGGTATATTGGGTCCGTTGGTAAAGTCGCCATTTCCTCAGCAGTTACATTACCGAAAGTTGTCGCCTCCGCAATTCTAGCTTCTTGCAAGCGCTGCTGAAGAGTTGTATAGAGGGTCTCTGCAACTTGAACATCCCTTTGAAGATTAGCCAATTGCATCTCTTTCTCTGGAAGACGAGAAAGCTCGCTCTCCAATTCCGATAGCATTCTTCTCAACGCGTCTCTTTTAGCTTCTGCCTTCAACAGCTCAACTTGTGCCATAAGCAAGTTATCCTTGAGTGGATTAGGTTGAACATTCTCCTGCAGAGTTGTTTTTTGGGCTTCCTTCTCTATCCTCTTGTTTATCTCTTCTATTTGTTTTCTTGTGGCTATTACCTCCGGATGATTATCCGCGTATTTCTGCTGAAGCCCTAAAAGCTTCACTTCTAAATCTACGAGCTGCTGGCGCAGTGCGGTGAGGGTGGGGCTTTCTCCCATCGTCCAGCCTGCCAGTCTTGTTTCCCCTTCTTTTTTCAATTGCTCCTTGAGATAATCAACGCTTGCTTTATAAGTATTTACAGACGCTTCCGTCTGCTCTAAATCGCTTTGTAAGCTCGCCAATCTTTCCACCTTGCTCTTCGTATCCTCTTCCAAGGAGAAGATACCCTCCCTTTCCTTGAATTCTCTCATCTTCTCCTCAGCCTCCAACAGCCTTTGATATAATCCCTTTTTCCCCTCCTTAGGATTCCCATAGAGTTGTTCCTCAATAAATTTTCGCGTAGCAACCGCCTCTTTTCTTCCCTCCTCTTGATTCTTATATACTAAGGCATAGGCGATTCCGTTTACAATCCACATCGCTTTCTCCGGAGAAGTGCTATTAGCTCTTATGAGGATTATCTCGCTATCCTTGGGAACCTCCAGCTTTATATTGCCACTCCTCACCAGGTTTTCCATCTCCTCAACTGTGATAAGAACTTGACCCCTGCATTGCTGCCTAATGTATTTGACAGCTTCCTCTAAATAGGGGCGACTCGTCGCTATCTGAAGGTAGGTTTCCAGAGAAGGAGTATAAAAGGGGAATATAATGGAAATTGGAGAAGCAAGAGTGCTGGCTGAACCCCCCGCTTGAGTTTTCACTCTAACCTTCGCTATTGCTTGATAAACCTTCTGTCGTGTGAGCGTATAGCCAACTACTAAAAACATCACTACGCCAAAAACTATTAACATAATGGGAAGACGTCTAAGAGCTATCTCAATATAGTCTCTTAACTCTAATGCTTCTTCTCTTTCTTCCAACTTCAAACCTCCTTTTTAAATTATTAATTCATAATTAATTTTAAACAATATGGAAACTTTAGCAACTTCACTAAACTCAGATAGCTCCCAAAGCCTCCTTCTCAACAATTTCTACTCCTCTTCCCACGAATCTTAATGGGAGAACCCTTATCCCCTCTCGCTCCAATTTCCCTTTTAATTCTCCTTCTCTACCCTCTTCCGCTATAAACAAAATACAACCACCGCCTCCCGCACCCATTACCTTCCCACCAATCGCGCCCCCTTCCCTTGCAAGCTGAAAGATTCTCTCAATTTGCTGGTCGCTTATCCCTTCTGTCAGCCTTTTCTGCCTTTCCCAATTCTCCTGCACCAACTCACCCAATGCTTCTACATCGCCCCTCAGAATGGCTCCCTTTAAACAATATGCGATTTCCTTCATCTCGTCCAATAATCTTATAATCTCCTTATATCTGCCCATAACTTCATAAATGATTCTCCCCGATAAACGAGAACGCCCCGAAAAGCAGAGAACGAGCCTCCTCTCCAAATCCTCCAAGAATTTACCCTCCACCTCCAACCTCTCCCATTTGACTTTATCTTTGAACTCCATAAAGAGAAACCCTCCTAATGCCGACGCATATTGGTCTTGTCTTCCACCCCAAATTCCAAGCTCTTCCCTTTCTATGAGATGGGCTAACTCCGCTATCCTTTCCCTCCTCATCTTTCCACCTCTTAATCTATCTATCGCATATAAAAGGCAGACCGCTGTTGCCGCCGAAGCTCCCAACCCGGACCCCGGGGGAGCATCGCACCAAGCCTTCACCTCCCCTCCCCAACTTATACCCATCCTTTTCAGCCCCGCCTTCAACAAATCAAGATTTCCTCCATATTCCATCTCCCTAATAGACCTTGCCTCCTCGCTTAAACCGTAATCCAAGGAAACGATTCTTAAATTCTCTCCCTCCCTTATATTAAGGGAAACATAGGAATATAGACCTATCGTTGCATTAACTACTGCCCCTACCCTCTCCCTACAATAGGGTTCTACATCGGTGAAGCCGCCAGCAAAATCTATTCTAACTGGTGCCCTACATATTATCTTCATCTTTTTCTAAATTTATTTTATACTTTTATTTATGTGAGGTGAACAGAATTGAGAAAGTCTTTCTTTTTAGGAATAATTTTCCTCATAACATTTTCCTGCTTGGGGCAGGAGGTTGTCGCAACAGTTGATGGTGTGAAGATTACAAAGGAGCAATTTTTAGAGAAGCTGAAGAAATGGGCAGGGGATGTGGTCTTGATGGGAATGATAGATGATCTACTGGTTGAACGAGAGGCTCAGAAGGAGGGAGTCAGCGTTTCTGATGACGAGGTAAAGATGAGAGTAGAAATTTTTCGCCGCCTCAATGTTCCACCAGGGGTAGATTTCAAGCAAGACCTCATAAATAACGGCACTACTCTTGCCCATATCACGGATACATTTCGCTTAGGCATTCTAATAGAGAAGATAATAGCTAAGAGAGAGAACATCACGGTTAGCGAAGATGAGATAAAGGAGGAATTTAAAAAGATTTCAAAAGAGAGAAAGGTGAGGTTCATCTTGACGAAGAGCGAAGAAGATGTCATTGCCCTTCAGCAAAAATTCAACGAAGGTTCGTTCAGTTTTAGTGAGTTAGCGAAGCAATATTCTCAGGACCCCCAGACCAGGGAAAAGGGCGGTGATTTGGGCTGGATAAGGAAGGGAATGCTCCCACCTTACTTTGAAGATGTTATTTTCAAGCTCAAAATAGGCAAGGTCTCGGAACCGATATGGACAAGATACGGCTTTTATTTCTTTATGGTGGAGGAGGAAAGGGAGGGGCAATTGACACCCGAATTGAAAGCGGAGCTGCGACAAACGATATTATCAGCTAAAATTGGGCTGAAGAGGTTCCAGTTTTTGGATGAACTTCGGAGAAAAGCGAAAATAGAGATAAGCCAGATAGCTAATTGAAATAAAAGAAACCATTTGGGGGTTTTGCTGCATAAATGACTAAAAGGATTCTTTTTAGGTATAGGGTATTTAAAAAATGTAAAGTTTAAAAGTATATTCTGAATGTAAATATCGGGATGATTTTTAAGATAGTAAAAACCTTCGCCATATGAGGATATCAATTATGCAACAAACCCCCGTTTGGGTTTAATTATGCGACAAAACCAAAATTTAAGCGATTTTTCCGGAATAAAACAGCGGCGCTCTTTATCCCCAGCTTTAAAAATCATAGAGCCTCTGCAGAGGTCAATTGCAAAGCCTTATCTATTTCCTTCTCCAATAGCCTGGGAAGCCCCGGCATCTGGAGGGTGAGAAATCCCCTCGTTATAATGGAGATTGCTTCTTCCTTACTCAGCCCTCTCGTCATAAGATACTCAACCGCCTCCTCGGCTATCGGTCCTATTGCCGCTTCGTGAGAGAGGTCACTTAGTGGTGCTTCCTCCGCTATCAACTCTGGAATAGCCTCTATAACAGCCCTTGGAGAAAGTAAAATCCCCCGACAGTCAAGGTGCCCTTTCGTCTCATTTGCTTTCCCCACTAATTGCCCTCTCATATATAGTCTAGATTCATCTGCCCCTATGCTTCTGGAAATCGCTTCCCCCATTGTTTTTGGCGCAGAGAAGATTATCCTGCTACCCATATCAATGATTGATTTTCCCAAACCGTAAATAATTGAATTAAAAGTTGCCCTCGCTCCTTCCCCCTGGAGAATCGCTGTTGGATATGTTTGAAGAGATTTAACGGGACGAAGGAGGATGTAGTTGCTAACGAATGTTGCTCCCTCTTCCAATATTACCACGGTGCGAGGACGAACATCGAATTCCTCACCCCAGTTGTGTATCATCGTGAATACAAGCGTTGCATTGCGTTTGACATAGAATTCCGAGATTCCTATGTGAATGCCCTTTTTAACCCTTGGGCTTATCGTGCAGCCTGTGAGGATGTTCAGCTCCGCTTCCTCTTCAACAATCACGACATTATGAACATTTTGCATCGCTTTGTCCTCAGCTATGAAGAGGCAAGCTTGAACGGGGGTCTTTACCTTCTGCCCCTTAAAAGCCCTTATGAAATAACCATGAGTTTGCAGAAGATGGGCTGCAGCTGTGTATTTATCAGTATCAACGGGAATAGCCTTCCACCAATAATCAACCATCCAATCATATTCCCTCAACGCCTCCTCCGTGCTCATTATCTCTATTTGACCCTTGTAAAACTCCTGCACTTTCTTATATATTGGGGCACGGTCTGCCTGAAAATAGGTTCCCGCTCTCCCTTCTTCTCTCGCATCTACTCCCACTTCCAGTGCTCTATCTCTAAATTCCCTATCCAATTCCTCAAGGGATTCAACTTCCTCCCTTTGGGGAGGAAGAAAGAATGAAGTTAAGTCTATGTCAGGACCGAATGGAGCGGGCTTATTTTTCGCTTTTTCTGCTTTCTCGTTTAGCTCCTTCATAATCCTCTGCATCTCGCGCATTCTAAACACCCCTCATATCCGTGTTCTTTTATCTGATTGAAAAGGTCGCGAGGGTTACCCTGGCAGATAATCTTTCCTTCAATCATTACATGTCCATAATCCGCGTTGACATAATCCAAAATATGCCCCGTGTGAGTTATAATTAATCCCGATTTTTTCTTTTCTATCACCTTCTTTTTCCCCAAGAGAAGATTTATTGCTTCCCCGATTATCGCGATGTTATCTAAATCAACGCCGGACTCAGGCTCATCTATAAGAGCTAATCGGGGAGATTGAAGAAGAAGCTGCATCAGCTCCGTCTTTTTCATCTCCCCACCAGAGAAGCCATAATTCAAATCTCTGTCCAGAAGCTCCTCGCATTTAAGTTGTTTTGCTACATCCTCTAACTTATTTTCCCCATTGGAGATATAATGACTTAATTGCCTAAGCGTAACTCCTCTAATTATCGGCGCCCTCTGGAAGGCGATACCTAACCCCAATTTCGCTCTTTCATTTGGGGGCAATCCCGTTATATCCTTCCCATACCAATAAATCTTTCCTTTCAAAAGATTGTATTTCCCTAACCCCATAATCACCCTCAAGAGCGTCGTCTTCCCTGAACCATTCGGTCCCATCAATATATGCGTCTCTCCTTCGTTTATGTTTAAATTAACGCCTTTCAGGATTTGTTTGCCTTCTACTTCCACAAATAAATCCTCAACAAGAAGCATTTCCGAGTATCACCTTCCAAATTTAAAAATTAAAATTTTCTACTAATATAATACAGAGATTTCCCCCTTCCGCCAAATCATTACTTATGGAAATTAATCACCAACAAATCACCCCATTCCGAGGGATAGAAGGAGAGAGAAAACTGGAAAACCGCATCCCCTATCTTCACTTCCTCAACCTTCCGCTCAAGATAATCCTCAACTTCCAAAAGTAAAAGAGAATAATTTGTTCGGGAAAGACGCATAAACTCCCTGCTGCCTCTTTCCGAATAGGCTATCACCCTTACATTTTTTGCCCCCGGAATTATCTCAACTTTATAGGCACCGAGATGAACGGATGTCTTCAATATGAGTGGGAGGAACTGGAAAGAACGATTTTTTATTCGGATATCATTCATTATCAATGAAATTTTATTGATTATGATAAACATTGACAAGATGGAAGGATATCATCCCCAAATGAAATAGGCTCTTCACTCAATTTCCCGATTTTTCTAAAATAATTCTAAAATTTTTAAAGGAGGAAGAAAATGGACATCTATCTGATAGGAAATGCTCACATTGACCCGGTTTGGCTCTGGCGCTGGCCGGAGGGAATGCAGGTTGTGCGGGCGACCTGCCAAGCTGTTTTAGAGCTTATGGAGAGATATCCTGATTTTAGGTTTTCTTTCTCCTCCGCTATTTTCTATAAATGGCTTAAGGAGAACGAGCCCGAGATGTTTGAGAAAATAAAGAGATATGTTGAGGAAGGACGCTGGGAAATCGTTGGTGGTTGGATTGTAGAACCTGATTGCAATATCCCTTGCGGGGAATCCTTCGTTCGGCACTCCCTTTACGGTCAGCTTTTCTTCAAAAATAATTTCGGAAAAACCGCGAGAGTAGGATACAATCCTGATTCCTTTGGGCACAACGCTTCCCTTCCCCAGATACTTCGTAAATCGGGAATGGAATACTATGTTTTTATGCGTCCTTCCCCTCAGGAGAAGGCTTTGCCTTCATATCTCTTCCACTGGAAAAGCAGAGACGGCTCAAGCGTCTTAGCCTACCGCATTCCCTTCTCATACGCAACGGGAGGCGCTGAGTTAAAAGATTATTTGGAGCGTTTCCTAAAGGAGCTTGAGGGGAAGATGGGAAAGGCGATGTTCTTCTATGGGAGGGGCGACCACGGTGGTGGTCCAACAGAGGAAAATATACAAAGCTTAAAATCTCTTTCCCAGAATATGCCTCAACACAAGTTCATATTCGCTAAAACGGAGGATTTCTTCAGAGAAATCGGGGAAGGAGAATATCCTACCGTTGAAGACGAGCTCCAATATCACTCTCGGGGCTGCTATACCTCCTGTAGCTTGATAAAGGCTATGAATAGAAAGGGGGAGAATACCCTTTTAAGAGCTGAAAAGCTCTCTGTTTTAGCCCATCTGCTTGTGGGCAAATCTTATCCAAGGGAAGAATTTCGTTTCGCTTGGGAAAATCTCCTTTTCTGCCAATTTCACGACATCCTCGCTGGTTCAAGCATCCCACCAGCCTATGAGGATGCCCGGAAAGCTATAGATACATCCATTCATATAGCTGAAAAGGCTTTAAACTATGCGATGCAAAGCATCGCAAGGAAAATCAAAACCGAGGGGCAATCCGTTATAATCTTCAATCCTTCTTCTTGGAGAAGGCTTGATAAAGTGGAAATAGAAATAGGGTGGAGAGAAGAGGGATTGAGCATCTTATCTCCCAATGGGGAAGTTGAAGAGACACAGGAAGTGCAATCCCTGAGCGTAACGGGAATGAGGCGATTTCTCTTTATGGCGGATGTTCCTCCTTTGGGTTACGCTGTTTATAGACTTCTCCCCTCCCAGAATTTAACTCCACAAGCGGGAACAGATTTTCCCGAGAGATTAGAGGGCGATTTCTTGCTGGTAGAAATAGACGATGAGGGCTATATATCTCGTTTTGTGGACAAGGTGAACGGAATAGAGCCTCTTCGCTATCCCGCTCTCGTCCCCTTAGTGATAGATGATAGAGGAGATGCCTGGGGACATAATATTGATTCCTTTAGGGATGCAATCGGGAGATTCAAAGCAGTGGAGAAGAAATGGATTGAGAAAGGACCGATAAGATGGCGGTTAAGGGTGAAGAGCGTTTGGGGGGATAGCATTCTCTGGCAGGATTTCCTACTTTACAAAGATTCACCTTTCCTGGATGTTGAGGCAACCCTTCTTTGGAACGAGAAACATAAAATGCTCAAAATTGCCCTGCCAACCGCTTGGCAGGATTCCATTGCCACTTTCTCCATTCCCTACGGATACATTGAAAGGGAACAAGATGGGAAGGAGCAACCCCTCGGCGCTTGGATGAATGTAGACAGTAGAGATGGAAGCTATGGAGTTGCTTTTATAAATGATTCCAAATATGGAGGGGATGTCTTGGAAGGGGAAATGCGTCTTAGCATAGTTAGAAGTCCCGTATATGCGCATCATATTCCACGCCAACTTGAAGAAGGGAAGGATTATAATTATATGGACCAAGGCTATAATCATTTCTCATATCGCATCTATCCTCATAAAGGCGATTGGAAGGAGGGGAAAGTGGAGCGAATTGCGGAGGAGTTCAATCAACCCCTTGAGGTTTTAATAGAGCATCCTCACAGCGGTGCATTACCACCTTCCTTTTCCCTTCTCGAGCTTCAGCCCTCAAATGTCATTCTTTCCGCTCTCAAGATGGGAGAGGAAGAGGATGTTATTGTTTTTCGTCTTTGGGAAAGCAGTGGGGAGATGTCTCAAGCAACGCTTGAGATTCCCCATCTCAAAACAAAATGGAGCGGTTCTCTTGCTCCATCTGAGATTAAAACATTAAAATTATATCCCTCCCTCAAATGGGAGGAATCAAATCTATTGGAGGTGTAAGCTTTATGGAAATCAAAAAGGAGAGACAGGGTAGAGCTACGAAGTTAACCCTTGTCGTTGATGGGGAGGAAGTCAGCCACCTTTGGGTCATAGATTATGAGATGCGCATAGGTTCAGCGGTGATGAGGATGGGAGGCATAGCGGGCGTTTGGACAGAGGAAAAGCATCGCTTAAAGGGCTATGCAAGTAAAGTTTTGAATGCCTCCATTGATTTTATGAAGGAAGAGGGCTATGATGTATCCCTTCTATTTGGAATACCCAATTTCTATCATCGCTTTGGCTACGCTACCGTCCTTCCTCGCTACACCGCCTATCTTGATATGAGAAATATCCCCTCATCTCCTTCTCGCTTTAAAACCATACCCTACAAGGAAAGATTTAAGAAGGCGGTCTTGGAGATTTATGAAGAAAACAACAAGAAACGCACGGGAACAATCGTCCGTTCTATGGAAAAGTGGGAGGGATTTACTCACGGGAATAGCTGGTCATCTAAAGCTCTACCCTTCGTAATTTTGGAGGGAGAAGAGGTCGTCGCCTATTTTGTGATAGATAGCGAGGAGCCAATAGTCATAGAGTTGGGATATAAGAAGCCGGATAAGGAGATTTTTTCCGCCCTTCTTTCTCAAATTCGCCTCGTCGCTGAGGAGAGGAATAACCCCGTCTTCAGTTTCTCTCTTCCACCGGATTTCCTTTTCACCGAATTCTGCCAGCGCTATGACTTACGCCTGAATATTGAATTTCCCGAGAATAGAGATGGAATGGGGAGAATCATCAATATAATAACCTTTCTTTATAAACTTCAGGAAGTCTTCAGGAGTCGTATAGGATACAATCAACGGGAGGGGATTCTTATAATAGAGACGGAAATAGGAGAGGTTCCCTTTGATATAAAGGGTGATACCATATTGTTTATTCCCTTTCTCCCTCCCTTCAGTTGGAAATTAAAGATTCCTCAAGCAAAGCTTATGCAGCTTGCTATGGGTTACCGCTCAATTGACGAGCTCCTTTTAGATGAGGATGTTTCTTTGCAAGGAGAGGAGGCTCTCCCGATTTTGCGAAATCTGTTCCCCAAACAGTTTCCCTTCTTCTGGCCAGCTGATAGATTTTAAAAAAGCAAATCTTTCTAAATAATTTCAAAAAGATATTGGACTTGCGGTCTTGTTGCATAAATAAATTTAAAGGGCAATCTCTTTTGGGCAGGAGTATAAAAAGATAAGGATGAGGATATCTCTTAATAAAATTTGTAAAGGTAAAGACAGATTTTTGAATGAAATAAAAATGAATTTTGAGAAAATATGTAAATGTTCTTGTAAATTCCTGAAAAGTGGTGATGGCTCTTATACGGCTATGCTAATTTTGCAACAAAACCGGACTTGCTAAAAATTTTTTCATTGCGAGTCCAGTGTAGGCGAGCGTCGCAATCTTGGCATCTATTGGTATCTTTTTAAATCCAATGTCTACTATCATTTCAAAATCTCGTTTAACATTTGGCGCGAGACATTGGAACTCACTCTATATATCCTTTCATTCCTATCCATTTGAAAGAATTAGTTTCTAAAGCCCAATTTCGATTTCGCTTTCTTGTCCTTCTTCATTTTTCAAAATCCTTCACCTATGCAAGCAATGACAATCAAAATAGTTGTCAATGCCAGCCTCCCTTCAGGGAGGCTGGCAATCTCTTTGGATTGTTTCCTATTTCTTGCCTTGAGTATAGTTCGGTTGTATTATTTTTTAAAATGCAATATCAAAGGGAGGATTTTACCATAAAAACTTACAAAAGGTTTCCTGTTGCCTTTCTCAAGGGCAGAGGAGCAAGGCTCTGGGATGTGGAGGGAAAGGAATATATAGATTTTCTCGCGGGTATAGGCGTTTTGAATGTGGGGCATTGCCATCCCGAGGTCGTCTCCGCCATCCAAAAGCAGAGTTCCCTTCTTCTTCATACATCCAATCTCTTCCACATACCTTTGCAAGAGAAATTAGCGGAAAGGCTTTATAAACTCACGGGGATGCTTTCCTTCTTCTGCAACTCCGGCGCGGAGGCTAACGAAGCAGCTATCAAGCTCGCTCGTGCCTACGGGAAACCAAAAGGAAAATACAAGATAATCTCCGCTCTGAACTCCTTTCACGGAAGAACCCTCGGTGCTCTTTCCGCTACTGGGCAGGAAAAATACAGAGAGAAATTTCAACCCCTCATTCCCGGTTTTTCCTTCGCCCCATTTAATGACCTCTCCGCCTTCTCTTCCCTAATGGACGACGAGACCTGCGCCGTTATTCTTGAGCCAGTGCAGGGAGAAGGAGGAGTTTATCCAGCGGATAAGGGTTTCCTCCAAGGGATATACAAGCTCTGCAGAGAAAGGGACATTCTTTTAATCCTTGACGAGGTTCAAACTGGGTTGGGAAGGTGCGGCGCTCTTTTCTGCTACCAGCTCTACGATATAAAGCCACATATCATCACATTAGCTAAATCTCTCGCTGGAGGGGTTCCCATCGGGGCTATGCTTGCTCAGCCCGAGGTTGCGGAAGCTTTTTCCCCGGGAGACCACGCTTCAACCTTCGGTGGAAACTTCCTAGCTACCTCGGCTGCCTTAGCGGTCTTGGATATTTTGGAAAGGGAAAATCTTCCCAAAAGAGCAAAGGAGATGGGAAATTTCTTCCGGAGAAAGCTGGAGGAATTGAGGAAGGAGGTCGGGGAAGTAAAAGAGATAAGGGGGCTTGGGCTTATGCTGGCAATTGAGTTTAATCAACCAATTGCGAGACAGGCAGTATCTAAGGCTTTGGAGAAGGGATTGATTATAAATGCTACGAGCGATTACACCCTCCGTTTCCTTCCTCCCCTTGTGATAGAAAGGGAAGAAATAGAAAGAGGTATAGCGATACTAAAGGAGGTGCTATATGAATTACTCAAAGGTAAAGGAGATTAAAGGTCGCTTTCAAGGAAGGGACCTTCTTTCAATTTCCCAATTAACTAAAGAGGAAGTTCTCGCTTTATTTGAAGTAGCGAAATTGCTTAAGGATATGCAAAAGCGTGGGGAGCCGCATCCCCTGCTTCAGGGAAAAGCGATAGCTCTCCTTTTCGAAAAACCTTCAACGAGGACAAGGGTTTCTTTTGAGGTGGGGGTTTATCAACTCGGCGCCTATCCCTTGTTCCTTTCTCGTCAGGACCTCCAGCTTGGCAGGGGGGAGACAATCGCGGACACGGCGAGAACGCTTGAAAGATATGTTGATGCGATAATGGCGAGGGTATTCAAGCAGGAGACCTTGGAAGAGTTGGCGAAATATGCGGATATACCAGTTATTAACGGCTTATCCGATAAAGAGCATCCCTGCCAGGCGCTTGGCGATTTCTTCACGCTTTGGGAAAGAGGAATGATAAGGGAGGATATGAAGTTCGTTTTCTTGGGAGATGGCAACAATGTATGCGCCTCCTTGGCGCTTCTCTCCTCGCTCTTAGGGGTGAATTTCCTCCATATCTGCCCGCCGGGATACGAACTTCCCTTCGCGGTCGCTTTCAGTCATTCAAAAGACGATATTAAAGATGCGGATGTTATTTATACCGATGTCTGGGTGTCAATGGGACAAGAGGAGGAAAGCGAGAAGAGAAAGCGGGATTTCGCTCCCTACCAGCTCAATTCCTCCCTTCTGGAATTAGCCAAACCGGAAGCGGTTGTTATGCATTGCCTTCCCGCAAGGAGGGGAGAGGAAATAACGGATGAGGTTATGGATGGTCCACATTCAATAGTGTTTGACCAAGCGGAGAACAGGCTCCACATTCAAAAGGCTATTCTTGCCCTATTAGTTTAAAATCATTTTTCATTTGGGTTAATTTCTGATAAAATTAAAAAGATGAAAAATGTGAAGGAGGAAGGAAAGAATTGAAGGAAAAACTTGTCCTTGCTTACTCAGGAGGTTTAGATACATCCGTTGCAATAAAATGGTTAGCCGAGAAATACGATGTTGATGTGGTTGCGGTCGCCGTTGATGTAGGAGAGGAGAAGAATTACGAGGAGATAAGGGAGAAGGCTTTAAAAATAGGCGCTGTTTCCGCCTATGTTATAGATGCAAAGGAGGAGTTCGCAAGAGATTTCGTCCTTCCCGCCCTCAAAGCAAATGCCCTTTATGAGGGACGCTATCCCCTCTCTGCTGCCCTTTCTCGCCCTCTGATAGCGAAGAAAGTTGTGGAAATAGCGAGGCAGGAAGAAGCCAAGATGGTAGCTCACGGCTCTACTGGCAAGGGGAACGACCAAGTAAGATTTGAGGTTTCCTTTATGGCGCTTGCGCCCGATTTGAAAATCGTCGCTCCCGTAAGGGAATGGGGTCTATCGCGTGAGGAAGAGATAGAGTATGCTCGCTTAAGAGGGATTCCCGTGCCAGTTAAAAAGGAAAAGCCATATTCCATTGATGTGAATCTGTGGGGACGCTCTATTGAATGCGGTCCCATTGAGAACCCCGAAGCCGAGCCCCCTGAGGATGCTTTTTTATGGACTGTTTCGCCTCTTGAGGCTCCTGATGAGCCAGAATATATAGAGATAGAATTTAAGGATGGTGAACCAATTGCCCTCAACGGAGAGGAACTATCGCTTTCATCTTTAATCTCTAAACTCAACGAAATAGGCGGCAGGCACGGTGTGGGAAGGATAGATATGGTTGAAAATAGGCTTGTGGGGATAAAATCTCGCGAGGTATATGAGGCGCCTGCGGCAACGATTCTCATTACAGCTCATAAGGATTTGGAAGCTCTGACATTGAGCAGAGAGCTTCTCCATTTTAAGCAGAATTATATTGATACGAAGTTTGCCGAGTTAGTCTATTATGGTCTGTGGTTTTCCCATTTGAGGGAATGTTTGGAGGCATTTATAAATGAAGCGGAAAAATTCGTGAGCGGTAAAGTAAGGCTCAAACTATTCAAGGGCTCCTGTCAGCCAGTTGGTCGCTCTTCTCCCTACAGTCTCTATGACCTTTCCCTTGCTACCTATGGAGAGGGGGATATATTCGACCAGAAGTTATCGGAAGGATTCGTTCAGCTTTGGGGTCTTCCCTATAAGATTGAGGGCAGGCGAGGGAAATGAAGTTATGGGGAGGTAGATTCAGAGAGCCTTTAGACCCATTCATTGAAGGCTTCACCTCCGCCCTTCGCTTTGATAAGAGATTGCTTCCCTATGATATACAAGCTGACATAGCCCATGCAAAAGCTCTTTCAGCGGCTGGGGTGATTAGCGAAGAACTTGCCAATAAAATAGTAAAGGCTTTGGAAGAGATAAAAGAGGAAGTGGAGGCAGGAAGAAGGGAAATCAAAGGGAATGAGGCAGAGGATATTCATACCCTTGTTGAAAATTGGCTTGAGGAAAAAATAGGGGAAGAAGCTGGCTTTTTGCGTTCCTATCGCTCGCGAAATGAGCAAATAGCCTGCGACCTTCGTCTCTATCTCAAGGAGGAAGTTAAAAAAATAGAGGAAGCGATAAACTCTCTTCAGGCAACACTTTTAAGCCTCGCGGAGAAACACAAGGGATGGAAGCTTACCGGCTATACCCATCTTCAACATTCTCAACCGGTGTCCCTTTCTCATCACCTTCTCGCCTATTTCTGGATGTTTCAGAGGGATAAGGAGAGGTTTAGGGATGGCTTGAAGAGAATAGATATATCCCCCGAGGGAGCAGGTGCAATAGCTGGCGTTGAACTCGACCCCGGGCTGAAGGCAAACCTTTTAGGCTTCAGTCGTTCCTTTGAGAATTCCATCGATGCGGTCTCTGACAGAGATTTTCTAATAGAATTTCTCTCCCACTGCGCGATATGTTGTATTCACCTCTCTCGTTTGGCAGAGGAGATTGTGCTTTGGTCAACTCAGGAATTTTATTTCCTTACCCTATCCGATACAGTCTGCACTGGTTCAAGTATGATGCCACACAAGAAGAACCCCGACCCTGCGGAACTGATAAGGGGAAAAACTGGTAGGATAATCGGCTCGCTTGTTTCTCTCTTTATCATTTTAAAGGCTCTCCCCTTATCTTATAATTTTGATATGCAAGAAAACCAACCAGCCCTTTTCGATGCAATAGACAATTTAAAGGATTGCTTAATAGCTATGAACAAAATCCTCCAAAATCTGTCTTTTAATAAGGAAAGAATGGAGAAAAGCATAGAGGATTATCTATTAGCAGTCGAGTTGGCGGATTATCTCATCCGGAAGGGGATTCCCTTCCGGAGGGCGCATAGGATTGTTGGGGAGCTGCTTCTTTATGCAATGGAAAAAGGTAAAAAGTTAAAAGAGCTGGAGATTAAGGAAATGAGAGAATTTTCCCCCGCTTTTGATGAGGATGTTTATGAGCATCTCTCCCTTTCCTCCTTTTTTAGGAGGCGGAACTTTCCAGGAGGAACGGGAGAGAAGGCTATAGAATTGCAGATAAAAAGAGCAAAGGAGGTTTTGTCGCAATATGGATAATTTATATGAGATAATAGAGAAAGGCGTTAAAATACGCGCTTCTGATATTATCCTAAAAGTTGGTAATAAGCCAGTGGCGCGCGTTGATGGAGACCTGAAGGTGATGGAGGATTTCGATATCCTCTACCAGGAGGATGTAAGGGATATAGCGCAGAATATAATCTACTCCGCAAGCAGGGAAGTCCTCCTACAGTTCCGCGACCCTGCCAACGCCCCCGAGTATATAAAAAGTTTGGGGGACGAGCGTGTAAAGGCGCTTGAAAGGGGAAGAGAATTAGACCTGGTTTTTACCCTAACGAATCTGGCGAGGATTAGGGCAAACCTCTTTATGCAGAGGGGAAGCATTGCAATTGCGATAAGGCTTATCCCTCTCGTTATCCCCACGATTGAACAGTTAAACCTTCCCCCTTCCCTGAAGGACCTTGTAGCCCACAAGCAGGGGCTTATAATCGTTACCGGTCCCACTGGTTCAGGGAAATCCACAACTATCGCCTCTCTAATTGAGCATATCAACCAGACGAGAGAAGCGCATATCATCACTATTGAAGACCCAATTGAATATGTTTACGAGGATAAGAAGGCGGTAATCTGCCAGAGAGAAGTAGGTAAGGACACCTCTTCTTATGAATCTGCTCTAAGAAGCGTCTTGCGGGAGAGTCCCGATGTGATAATGATAGGAGAGATGCGGGACGCGGAGACGATGAGCGTTGCGATGATGGCAGCAGAGATGGGGCATTTAGTTTTAACAACCCTCCATACAATCTCCGCTCCCTCAGTGATTGACCGCATCGTGCACAGCTTCCCACCCCATCAGAGCACCCAGATATACGAGCAATTGTCCAATACGCTTTTGGGAGTCATCGCTCAGCGCTTGCTCAAGCACGCCTCTGGAGTTGGACGTATACCCGCAGTTGAGATTATGACCGCTTCGCCGACCGCGAAGAAACTCATTGAAGAAGGGAGGACGGGAGAGCTTTACTCTCATATGAAAGAAGCAGGACACTTCGGGATGGTTACTATGAATCAATCCCTTGCTTCCCTCTATCTGCGTGGATTGATAACTCTGGAGGAGGCGGAAGCAGCTTCTCCCAATAAGCAAGAACTGCGCCAGCTGATTAAGAAGCAATAGAATTTGATTCATTATGCCCTCCTTAGTTCACTTTCCTTCCAGTGAACCCGAGCTGGAAGAGGTGGAGATAACTTTCCCCAAGCTCCCCTACAACACAATCCTCAGCGCAGTGCTTGTCTCCGACCTTCATATGAGGAGTTCGACCAATCTTCCTTCCATTTTCGCCAAGTTAGAAAAAATCTCCCCTTCTCTCCTCTTTCTCTTGGGCGATAATTTCAACAAATTTACGAGGAAAACGGTAAGGGAGTTCATAGATTTTCTCGCATCGCTCGATCCTCCCCTGGGCAAATTCGCCATTTTGGGAAACCGTGACGAAGAGGAACCTTTCCTTTTCATCTTCAAAAAGGCTGGAGTCCATTTATTAAATAACCATTATTTCCTTGTAAATAAGGAATCGTTGCGCATTCTTTTGGTGGGAGTTAGCTTTAAAGCAGAAAACCTATCCCAGCTCCTTACCTCCCTTCCTTCTTCCGACCTATCCATTTTGCTTTCCCATAAGCCAGATGTTATCCTTTCCCCCGGTGACTGGAGAAAGATAGACATAGTTCTAAGTGGGCATACCCACGGAGGACAAATTAAATTCCCCTTGCTTGGTCCCTTGTTCACCAAAAGCAAACTGCCGAGAAGATATTCACAGGGTCTATCTTCCTTCGGACATCTTTACCTTTATGTTTCTCGGGGAATAGGGATGACGAAAATCCCCATTCGCTTCCTCTGCCCTCCCGAAATAACCTTGCTGAAAATAAGAGGGCGATAGATAACTCAGAGCGGACGCTTTGAGGGAATGCCTGCTCTACGAGGGTAATTCTCTGGAGTTCCTCTCTCTTTAATCACGAAAAGAAACATTCGTCTCTCCCCCGTAATGGGAAGCGTTGCTTCCTTCACATCCAAGACCTCTCCCCCTAAAATTGAAAGGGCTCTCCCCGATTCTTTCAGCTCTTCCCTCAGCTTCGGACCCTTATAAGCGATGAAGAAACCCCCGATTTTTAGGAATGGCAGGCTATATTCAAGTAAAACAGGAAGAGGAGCCACTGCTCTTGCCACCGCCAAGCTGAATTTCTCTCTAAATTTAGGGTTTCTCCCCAAATCCTCAGCCCTGCCCTCCATTACCTCAAAATCCATTTTCAGCTTCTCCCTTATGTTTTTTAGAAAAAGTATCCTCTTTTTGTTTGCTTCAAGGAGATGAAGGGAAAAAGAGGGATTTAAGATTTTCAAGGGAATACCGGGAAACCCCGCCCCGCTGCCAATATCTATCAACTCCCCCTCTTTTAGGGGAAAAAAGGGCAAAGGAAGAAGGGAATCGAGGAAATGATAAATAACTATTTCCCTCTCTTCCTCATATGCGGTGAGGTTGAACTTCTTATTCCAACTTTGAAGCTCTCGTAGATAGATACGAAAAAGCTTTTCCTTATCCTCTTCTAACTCTCCCAGTCCTATTTCAGCTATACCCCTACGGAGAAGCAGGAGCAAGTTTCAAGCTATCTCAATAGTTATCGCTCTTCTCTCCTCGTTTCCCTTGCTATCTCTCGCTACGAGGTAGACAGTGTAGGAACCAGGAGGAGCGTCGTAAGGGATGTTTCCCTCCAAGACGAACAAATCCTCTCCCCTTCTCTCCGCCCAGAGCCTATTCCCCACTGGGTCTATAACGAATACCTCAACGATACTCCCCTCCTCAGAGGTTATCTTGCATTCACCCCTTCCCCAGTATCCTCTTTTCAGAGGGAAAGGTTCAATCTTCAAATCACTGATATTTATAGCCATTAAAGACACCTCCTATATTAATTCTAATTTCTCGCCCATTTGGAGTGAATAGAGTTTTGCATAAAGCCCGTTTGCCCTCATCAGTTCCTCATGGTTGCCTTCCTCAATGATTTTCCCATCATACAGGACGAAGATTTTGTCCACTGACCGAACAGTGGATAAGCGATGCGCTATTATGATAGCTGTTCTTCCCTCAAGCAGTCTCTGCATTGCTTCGTATATCTTGAATTCCGTTTCGGAATCAAGGGAGGAAGTCGCCTCATCAAGGATGAGAATGGGAGGTTTGCGGAGGAAAGCTCTTGCCAGGGCGATTCTTTGCCTCTCTCCACCCGATAGTTGAGCGCCCCTTTCTCCCAGAAGAGTATCATAGCCTTTGGGGAGATTGACAATGAAATCGTGGGCGTTTGCCAATTTAGCCGCCTCTATTATCTCCTCATCGCTCGCTCCCAGCTTTCCTATCGCTATGTTCTCCCTCACCGTGCCCGAGAATATTATCGTATCCTGGGGAACAGCTGCTATGAATTTGCGTAAAGATGTAGGCTTCACCTTCTTCAAGTTGATGCCATCAAGATAAATATCCCCTTCTTGGGGGTCATAGAGACGCAGAAGAAGGGCGGCTAATGTGGACTTACCCGCCCCAGTAGGTCCAACGATAGCGACTTTCTCCCCCGCTTTTATATGAATGTTTATATCCCGTAAAACTTCCTCTCCTGTATAGGCAAAGCGAACATTTGAAAAAACGATATCGCCTCTCACTTCCTTTAACTCAATCGTTCCCCTTGCCAATTCCAGCTCCTTTGGTTCAGCTAAAACCTGAAATATCCTTTCGCTCGCTCCCAAAGCGGATTGAAGGTTAGCCCAGGTGTTAGAGAAAAGAGCAACTTGCTCAATTACCAATGCCATATACCAAATGAAAGCAACGAGCCCGCCCGGGGTAAGACGATTATTTATTACAAGATAGCTCCCATATCCAAGGGCGCCCAGGAAAGGAACAGCTCCACCGAAAAGACCCAGGGAAGCCATAATCGCTCTATATCTGGCGTTTTTAAGGACAGTATCTATGAATTCCCTGCTGGCAGCTTCAAGTTTTTGTAAGGTGAATTTCTCCAAGAGGAAGGTCTTTACAACAAGAATTCCACTGAGAGTATCCTGAACAAGGGATGTCATCTCGCCCAATTTCTCCTGCATAGCCTTAGCCTTATCCTTTACCTTTCTCCCCAGCGGAGTGGCAACCATAACAAAGATGGGGATGAAGAGGGCAATGAAAAGGGAAAGCTTTAAATTGATAGTAAGCATAAGGATGAATCCACCGATTAGAAGAAGGGGCTGGCGAACGAGGTTTATTATTTCCTGGGTGAGAAGGTTTTGCACTGTGCCGACATCGTTCATAAGGCGGGAAACCATATCCCCCGTGTGTGTTTTCTGGAAGTAACGGAAGGAAGCGTTTTGCAAATGGTCGAAAAGAGTTATCCTCATATCAGTGCTGATACTTGCCCCTAAATAGGCGAAATTTTGAATTTGAAGATAGCTAGCGCAGGCTTCCAATCCTAAAATGGCAAAGGCTAAGAAAATGATTCTCTTTAAATTGGGGATATCCTTTGATAGGAGGGCGGAATTGAAAAGCTCCTTGATAAGCCAAGGGAAAATCAGCGTAGTAGCGGATGTGATTAGGGTGAGGGTAAGGCATAATAGAACGATATGCCAATATGGGACTATAAAACGCAGGAGCTCTTTTATTCCTCCCTTTTCCCTCATCTCTCCCTTGAGATTATAAAATCGCTTAACATAAGAACCGCTTCTTTTGCAGGGGAAGGAGGGAAGGAAGCAAGGTATTTTTTCGCTTTATTGAGAAACATTTCGGCTTTCCTTCTTGCTTCCTCCAACCCGCCGCTTTCCTCCAGCTTTTCCCTCAATTCCTCCTTCTCCAATCTATTTAGCGATAATAATTCCCTCAAAATTCCCTTCCTAGCCAAGGGAAGAAAAGGAAGAGTTAAGTTCCCCCCTCTTATATCGGAAACGCTCGGCTTTCCCATTCTTTTCTCATCGCTCGTTATGTTCAGGATGTCATCTGTGATTTGGAAGGCGAGCCCGATATATTTGCCGAATAGAAAGAGCTTTCTCTCCTCCTCCCTTTTCGCATTCCCCAAAATCGCCCCTATCCTCGCTGATGCGCTAAATAAAGAAGCCGTCTTCAATTCTATCACCTTAAGATAATCTCTTTCCCGAATATCTTCTTTCCCTCTCAGCAAAAGCTCCATCGCTTCCCCTCTGCTCATTTTTTCTACCGTCTGAGCTATAATGGAAAATATTCGTTTGTCACCCCACTTAAGGAATAGGCTCGCCGCCTTTGCGACAAGTAAATCCCCTACGAGAATCGCCATCTTGTTCCCCCATCTCGCATTAACGGAAGGATTTCCCCTCCTCATATCAGCTTCATCAATCACATCGTCGTGAACGAGGGAAGCAGTATGAACAAGCTCCACGCCCGCAGCTATATATAGAGCCCTCTTTTTCACTTTACCTAACATCTTGCAGATATTGAGAAGAAGGGCTGGTCTCAATCTCTTTCCGTTTGCAAATAGGAGAGAGGAAGCGGGCGTTGAGAGCTCCGGGGGAACATCCTTAAGTTGACTACGAAGAATTTCCTCAACGATGGAAAGCTCTTCTTCAATAGGACTATAAAAGGATTGAAAATCATTCATTTTCTAATATTCGCTTGGAAGCTCCTTTAGCTCGGCATAAGAAAAAACGGGACCATCCAGGCAGACATATTTTGAACCTACATTACAGCGTCCACATTTCCCTATCCCACACTTCATCCTCATCTCCAAAGTCGTGATTATTCTCTCGGGTGGAAAGCCAAGCTTGAGAAGATTCTCAATCGTGAACTTTATCATTATGGGTGGTCCACAGGTAACGGCGTAAGCGTTATCGGGACTTGGGGCTATCTCCATTACATAGGGAGGAACGAAGCCTATATGCCCATCCCATTTCCCGTCTTGTCTGTCAATCGTTAGATAAACTTTCGTCCTCTCCGCGCTCACCCATTCTTTCAATTCCTCCTTAAAGCATAAATCGTCGCTTGACCTAGCCCCATAGATAATCGTTAAATCACCGTATTTCTCCCTATTGTCAAGGCAGAATTGGATGAGGGAGCGAAGAGGAGCAAGCCCAATTCCACCACCTATGAATATGATATTTTTTCCCTCCATCTCCTGATATGGGAAATGGTTGCCGAAAGGACCCCTTATCCCCACTATATCGCCCTCCCTCATACTATGGAGGGCAGTCGTTACCACCCCCATTCTCTTAACGCTGAACTCTATATATTCCCGGCGAGTGGGGGAAGCGGTAAGGCAGAAGGGGGCTTCGCCCACGCCGAATACGGAAATCATTTGGAACTGCCCAGGCTTATAATCGAAGTTGCGATGGACATCCTCATCTAAGATGACCGCCTGAAAAGTTTTAGTATCAGGCGTTTCCTGTTTTATGTGCTCAATGCGGGCAAGATTAGGAAGATAAGGATTATTCATACAAAAATAAATTTAAATGAGAAAAGGTGGAAAGTCAAGGATTTGTATAATCTCATAACTTTGAGAATCCTTCTAATTCTCTATTCTTTGCATAGTCATTGCTGGCATGGGTATAGGTTTTTGAAATGGATGAAGGATAAAGAGTATAAATAGCGATTGGGAATGAAATTGAAGTCTTTTCTAATTGGGGGAGAGAAAAGGAGGTATCGTATATGTCAAAATTGGATTTTATAATTCCGACTTATGAGGATGGTCCCATAAGAGTGGAGAAGACAAACACCTTATTAAAAACTTATACCCATAGATGCGAGCCTGAACGCTAAAGCGTTCAGGCGTGGCAATCTCGTATTTGGGGGAGGAAGTGGAATACATTTCTTATATAAGAGATTGGCTTTCGCAAACACGGTTCGCAAACCTTTGGTTTGCGAACCGAGATTACTACGGGCTCCCTACGGGAACCCTCGCAATGACAAAACCCCCCTTCCTTTTTAGCAAGTCCGATATCTCTCCGAGATTATTCTTATACTTGCCGTATACCTTAATCGTTTTTAGAATTCAAATATTATGGAGAAAAAAGAGAGATTTATCTTTAAAGGTATTACTTAAAATGTTTTCCTCCTCGGCATCGTCAGCTTATTAAACGATGTAAGCAGCGAAATGGTCTATCCCCTACTCCCAATCTTCCTGACAAGTGTCTTAAGCGCAAAAACCACTTTTATAGGGGTTATAGAGGGAATTGCGGAAACAACGGCGAGCATCCTCCAGATTTTCGCCGGTTGGCTCTCCGATAGATGGGCAGTGAGAAAACCGATTGTCGTTTTCGGCTATTCCCTATCCTCCCTTGCTCGCCCAATCCTCAGCATAGTTAAAGCTCCCTGGCATGTCCTTATCATAAGATTCGCTGATAGGTTCGGAAAGGGAATGAGGGGAGCACCTCGGGATGCCATCGTAGCGGATTCAACCCCAGAGGAGTTCAGGGGGAGAGCCTTCGGTTTCCATAGAGCCCTGGACAATCTGGGAGCAGCAATAGGACCTATCTTAGCAACCGCCCTGCTTTTCGCCTTAAAAGAAAATTACAAGGAGCTCCGCCTCATTTTCTTCTTAGCCTCCATTCCCGCCCTCCTCAGCCTTTTCGCTCTCATCTTCGTTAGGGAAAGGAAACCAGACAGAAAGAAAGGAGGGCGCTCCTCCCGTCAAGCTCACTCTCCGTCCCTTTGACCAGAGATTTAAGCTCTTCCTACTCATCGTCATAATCTTCACATTGGGTAATTCAAGCGATGCTTTTCTTCTTTTAAGAGCGAAGAATATAGGGATTTCCCTTTCCCTCATACCGATGCTCTGGTTCGCTTTGGATATGACGAGGACTCTCTTCTCAATGCCGGCGGGAATTATCTCCGACAGGGTTGGGAGAAGATATGTAATCGTTTTGGGTTGGTTAATATATGCATTAACCTATTTCGGCTTCGCCTTCTCCTCCCAGCCAATTCACATATGGCTCCTCTTCATACTTTATGGATTCTATTATTCTCTAACCGAGGGAACGGAAAGGGCTTTCATAGCGGATTTGGTTCCCTCAGAGCTGAGGGCAACTGCATACGGGATTTATCGTTTCGCCATTGGGGTGGGAGCGTTTCCCGCGAGCGTTATCTTCGGTGCGATTTGGCAATGGAAAGGTCCTATAAGTGCCTTCACATTCGGCGCCAGCTTAGCGTTTCTCGCCTCTATTCTCCTCCTCGCGCTTGTTAAGGAATCACGCCCAAGGGATTTGAGAGAGGTTTAAGGGGATTGAAGGATTCTAACTAAAAGGAGTGTAATTGCGGGGAGCGAAGCAACTTACCCTATCAAAAACCTATACCCATAGACGGGAGCCCGCTGTAGGCGGGCGTGGCAGTCTCGTATTCTCATTTCAAAAAGGATAGATTGCGAGGAGCGAGGCAACGAAGCAATATCCCTTTTCTACCGGCTTTGGTGCAAAATTAATAAATTCAATCGCAGATGCTATTTATTTTATATTCCCTCCTTTAATCATCCCTATATTTACAATTTTTAAAAATTTCTAATTCTATATGCCTGCTTTTGAAACCGACCTTACATTTTATCTTCGCAAAAATCGCCCACTTCCATTAAAGAAATTTTATTATTAATTTGTTGAATTTTTGACTTTTCCATTTAAAAGCTTAAAATTAATTAATGGAGGTGGTTTGCAATGGCAATGGAAAGAGAGGAATTAGAAAGAGCAAGCTTTGAAGCAGAGGAGAGGGAGTTTCCTCAGCCCGATAAGCGCAGTATCTTCACAGCTAAGGAAGCTCTCGCTAAGGCTCCCAAAATCGTCGGTATTCCCACCGGCATTGAAGGCCTTGATGACCTTTTCTTCACCGTTGAATCTGTAGATGGGAAATTGACGAAGAAAACTCTTGGCGGTTTACCCGCCTACTCCGTTTTCAATCTCACCGGCGTATCCGATACTGGGAAATCCTTGATGGCTGAACAATTCACGGTCGCGCAAGCGAGGAGGGGAGAGAAGGTAGCCTTCATAACGGTTGAGTCACCTGCTCCCTTCCTCGTAAGCGGTTTGAGATTGAGGGCTCAGGCTATGGGCTGCGATTTAAACGATTTCTCCGATAACATCCTCATAATAGACGCAGCATCCTATGGCAATCTGCGGGATAATATCCAAGAGCTCCTCGCCACTCTTGCCTATGTTATCCAAAATTACAAAGTCAGGTTCACGGTGATAGATTCAATAACGGGTCTCTATGAGAACAAGGAGATGATGGCGAGGGCGGTTGTGAGGAGAATCTTCAATTTCCTCAAGAAGTGGCATCAAACGGCGATACTGATATCGCAGAAGAGAAGCGGGCACGAGGAACTGACGGCTGAAGCAGCGGGGGGTTATGCGGTAGGACATATAGTGGATGGAACGATGGTCCTCGCTAAGGAGCTGGTTGATTCATCCTATAAAGCGAAACTCTACAAGAAGGAGATAGGCGATATAGTGCGATTGTTCAGGATAGATGGTTGTAGGCTTTCCGGACACGACACCTATACTCATCTTATGGAGATAACCCAAACAGGGCTTGTGAAAATACTTGAACCAATAGGAGGTGAGAAGTGATGATAGTGGAACCCATCCGCAAGGACGATGATATTGAACTCTTGGCTGGGAGGGTTTTCCTCAAGTCAATAGACCTCTTGGGAGGTCTGCATAAGCTCGCCGAGTATCGCGCTCTCACCTGGCTTCCCTCCCTTGCAAGGGCTTCCTTTGTCATCGTTCTAAGGGAGGAGCTTATGAAGACTGAGGACGAGATAGCGCGGTTCTTGGGATTGACCAGAAATACCGTGCGAAACATTCTCAGGGCTGACGCCGAACTCGCTATGAAGAGGCTGCAGGAGGTGGAGGAGGAGATGTCTCAGGAAGGGGAGAAGAAGGAGCTAAAGGTGCATATCGCGGGAGCTTTCGCCAAGCTCGCTTTCAAGGAGATAAAGGAAGGGAAGGAAGCCGTGCTTCTTAAGAAATTCGTTGGTCAAACCCTCAAACAATTCGTCGGCGAACTTCTCAAACAATATGCCGGCGAATCGGAACAGCCCTCTGAACCCCAGACGCCCTCTGAATAATTAGCTTCTCTTCCCGCCCGAGGGAGCGGACACGAGCTCCTTAAGTCGCTTTATTTCGTCTCTTAGCTGGGCTGCCCTTTCAAATTCAAGGTTGGCAGCCGCTTTCTTCATCTCCCGCTCTAACTCAACTATGCGGGAGAGGATGTAATCAACATCTAAATAAGAAGCTGCTTCCTCGCTTACCTTCAATTGTTCCTTCTCCAATTGAATCATTTTCTGTTGAAGGATATCGTGAACCGCTTTCTTGATTGTCTCGGGGGTTATCCCATGCTTCTCATTATATTCCATTTGGATTTTCCTTCTTCTATTGGTCTCGTCTATCGCTTTCCTCATAGATTCCGTTATCGTATCCGCATACATTATCACTTTTCCGTTTATGTTCCTTGAAGCCCTACCTATCATCTGAATCAGCGAGGTTTCCGAACGCAAAAAGCCCTCCTTATCCGCATCCAATATCGCCACCAAGGATACCTCGGGCAAATCCAACCCTTCCCTGAGGAGATTAACCCCCACCACAACATCATAAACCCCCAATCTTAAATCCCTCAAAATCCCCACTCTATCAAGGGTTTCTATCTCCGAATGAAGATAATGAACCTTTATCCCCAATTCGCTGAGGTATTCCGAGAGGTCCTCAGCCATCTTGATCGTGAGAGTTGTGACCAATGCCCTTTCCCCTCTCTCCACCCTCTTCTTGATTTCCCCTATCAAATCGTCTATCTGCCCCTTCGTTGGACGCACCTCCACCTCAGGGTCAACGAGACCCGTCGGTCTGATTATCTGCTCAACCACCTTTTGTGAATGAGCGAGCTCATAGGGACCGGGGGTCGCGGAGACGAAGATGACCTGGTTTATTTTCTTCTCAAATTCCTCAAACTTTAAGGGACGATTGTCGTAAGCGGATGGTAAACGCCAGCCATATTCCACAAGGGCATCTTTGCGGGATTTATCTCCCTCATACATTGAGCGGAGCTGGGGAATTGTTTGGTGGGATTCGTCTATGAAAAGAAGGAAATCCTCGGGAAAGTAATCAATTAAAGTGTAGGGAGGCTGACCGGGAAGGCGACCATCGAAATGGCGGGAGTAATTTTCTATTCCCGGACAGTAGCCGATTTCCCTTATCAGTTCAAGGTCGTGGAGGGTGCGGGCTTTCAATCTCTGGGCTTCCAAAAATTTACCCTGCTTCTCAAAGTAAGCGAGCCTCTCCTTCAATTCCTCTTCAATTGAGGCAATCGCCCGCTCTATCTTGTCCCAGGGAGCGACATAATGGGTGGCGGGGAAGAGATAGAGATAATCAAGGTCGTTTCTCAGCTCACCGGTTATTGGGTCTATCTCAAGGATTCTCTCCACTTCGTCCCCGAAGAACTCAATACGATAAACTACCTCCTCATCAATGGGAAAGATTTCCACGGAATCGCCTCTAACCCTGAATTTACCCCTCTGAAGGGCGAAATCGTTTCGCTCATACTGCATCTCCACCAAGCGGAGAAGCATCTCCTCCCTATCCATTTCCTCACCTTTCTTTATTGCGAGGGTTATCCTCTTATAATCCTCGGGAGTTCCTAAACCATAGATGCAGGAGACGGAGGCTACGACAATCACATCCCTCCTGCTCATTACCGCTTGGGTTGCGGAGTGGCGGAGGCGGTCTATCTCGTCGTTTATGGAGGAATCCTTCTCAATGTAGAGGTCTAACTCGGGGATATAAGCCTCGGGCTGATAATAATCGTAGTAGGAGACGAAATACTCAACGGCATTATAAGGGAAGAACTGCTTGAATTCGGCACAGAGCTGGGCTGCCAATGTTTTGTTGTGGGCGATGACGAGGGTGGGACGCTGAACCTCAGCGATTATGTTAGCCATCGTGAAGGTCTTTCCCGACCCAGTGACGCCCAGCAGGGTCTGATACTTATAACCCTTTCTTAATCCATCAACGAGTTCCCTTATCGCTTTGGGTTGGTCGCCCGTCGGTTTATAATCGGAGACAAGCTTGAACTCAGGCATTTTATATCCCAAATGATATTATACAAATAGCCAATTTTATGGCAAGTGGGGGTATAAGTAAGAGATGAAACTATTTCTGTCAGGACAACCTCTCTGTCACTGCGAGGAGCGAAGGCGACCTGTCCTTTCTGTCATTGCGAGCCTCTCGTAAGAGAGACGTGGCAATCTCGATTTTGAGATTGCTTCGCTATCGCTTGCATTTAATGGATATAGGTTTTTGAGGTAGCGTTTCAAAAAATGCGGATTTACGATTTATGCTCTGTATCAAGAATAATTTATGGGGATTCGCTAAGAGATATAATGAAATTTGATGTTAAAAGAAAATATATATTTGATAACTTTATGAGAAAAAATTTAGAATAAGGATGATTTAGAGGGAATTCGAATAGTGAAATATTCAGCATAACTACACCCGCAACAAATGAAACGCTACCGGTTTCAGATAAGGTATTTGTTTCTTTCACTCTTATGGGATTATCCTCATAACTCAAAATTATAAAATTCATATTTTACATACACGATACCTCCTTTTCTCCCCATTAATTAGAAATTTTTTCACAATCGCTATCTCTACTCTTTATCCCTTCTCCGTTTCAAAAACCTTTACCTATGCCAGCAATGACGATCAGGGAGTCTTTCATAAAAAAGAGATTGCGAGGCTTCCCTTCGGGAAGCCTCGCAATGAAACAAATTAAATTTCTCTTTTTAAAAGGGAATAACGAGCTGAGGCAAAGAAGAAAATATCAAATATCCTGCTGGAGCACTCTTTTCCAAAAAGTCATTTTCGTAATTTTTAAGCAATTCGAATATCTTCAGACATTATTCACTACTTTTGATTTTTCTATTCTCCATTTCAATCTCTTCTTTTCTGGGAAATTCGTTTACCGAAAAAGTCAAATTAATGATAAATTTTTGACATATTAATTTTGTAATCTTTACACAAAAAGAATTTTTAGAAAGGAGGTTAGAAATGAGGGCGAAGCTGTTTATTTTAGCGAGTATCTTTCTCTTGAGCACGCTTGCTTTTTCGCAGGAGGAGAGAACATCAGAAGAAATGGTGCCGGAGATTTCCGTCGCTGTTGAGGTGGAGGCGGAGAAGGAGAAACCAGCTAAGGTGGACGAGGTCCCCTTGGAGAAGATAGAGAAGATGGTAAATGTGCAGAGCGTTCCCGATGTCTTGAAGAGAACATCGGGAACGACGACGGCTATCGGAGCCCCTCTCTGCGCCTCCATCCCGGTAGTTAGAGGAAACGATAGCAAGTGGACGCAGATTTTGGTTGAGGGAGCGACCCTATCGCCCATCGGAAGACCGTTCGTCCTCAATATGATGCCCCTAACAGCTGTTGATAAAGTTGAGATAATAAAGGGACCCGCTCCTCCCCAATATCCCGGCTCAACAATAGGCGGATTGGTGCTCCTCACCCTAAAGAGCGGAGATAAGTACCCGGGAGGAGGGGCAAGCTTGACGATGGGTTCCTATGGAAGACAGACCTACGAGCTCTGGGCTGGCGGCGGGAACGAGGAGAGAAACTATTTCATCGCGGTAAATAAGGACCTTCATTCGGGCTGGAGACCACATCAAAGAAAGAACCTCACGGAAACCTCAATGAAGCTCAATTTCTCCCTGGGCGAAGGCTCAACATTAACCCTTGCAGGAACCTCTATGACGGGGATAATGTGGGGGTATAGACCAACTGGACCGAATCCCTTTGGAAGCTGGGAGGCGGAATGGACGATAGATTCCCGCGCTACCGGCTCAATAACTTACAAGAAACAGATAAGCGAAAAAGCGGATTATTTCCTGAGAGTCGCTCCCTATTCCTTCTCCGGCGACCAGGAATGGCAATCCTATTCTAAAAAGGAGAAGAAAGTTAAGCCGGTATTTCAGCCCTGGCGCTATTCGCTTTGGAAGACGGAATTTCAATACAATCTTCGCCCAAATCCAAACACGGTTTGGACTTATGGTATGGGTTATCAAAGGGATACATTCAGAACGCCTGGTCAGTTGGATGTTCAATATATGGGGAATATACCCGCCGATAAGTGGAAGAAATACGACCAAACCTTTAAATGGGCTTTTCTCCAAAATACATTCCTCACTTCAAAGCTCACAGCCTATACGCTTGCCCTTCGCTACGATAACGCCGAGCCAGGAAAGGATATAATCTCTCCCTTCTTCAGCGTTCATATTCCACAAGGGGAAAACAGCAAGATAAGGTTCGCCGTTACGAAGAATAGGAGGTTTGCCGACCTGAACGAGCTCTATGGGGAAGGTATGTGGAAAGGGAATATCAACTTGCGACCGGAAACTGGTTGGACTTATCAGCTTGATTGGGAGAGAAAGCTTTCACCAAATTACGACCTCAATTTGTCTATCTATCAAACGAATCTTGATAATGTAATTGGAGCAAATCAATACAACGTTTATGACAACATTGGAAGGGCACGCCTGAGAGGATTGGAAGCCGAGCTGGAAAGGGAAACAGGCTTTGGCAGTTGGTGGCTCAATTACACCTATTTGGATGCCAAGGATTTGGTGCAGAATCGTCCCCTTATCGTCGTATTCCGCACTGCTATGCCGAAGAATATGTTGAAGGCGGGAGTTTCCCTCAAGGGGAAGAAGGAAACGACCTATGATTTGGAGATGATTGCCGTGGGACCAAGGAAAACCGATGCGAAGGAACCATATTTTGAACCCGACCCTTGGAATGTTTGGGTTCCGACGGAAGTCGGCGGATATGTTCTCTTCAACCTGAAGGTCAATAAAAATGTAGGGAAAGATGGGAAATTGATTCTCTCCATTGAAAATCTCTTTGATAAAGAATACGAAGACCTAGTTTTCTACCCTGGACCGGGCAGATGGATTAATCTAACCTACAGTCAGCGCTTTTAGGAGAACATAAGGAGGGGGCGGGCTAAAGCCCGCCCCCTCGGAAAAATATCATTTCGGGATCCAAGGAAATCTTCTCAAGCTTTTTCCTATTCACTAAAAACATATTTCCTTTATAATCTTTCAGGGTGAAATTATGCTATTCGTGTTCCTTTATCTTACCTTTGCCGAATTTTCAAATTTTGGAAACTCTCCATCTTACGAGTTCTTAAGCGACCATCTGGAGAGAATCGTCTCATTCTCTCAGGGATGGGGCGAGCTGGGATTGGGTGTCTCCGCCCACGCTCCCTATCAAACCCCGCTTCCCCTCCAAATCAAGGATAAACGCTACAAAAGGGGCTGGGACACCACGCCAACGGAGAGATTGTCATAGCTCTCAATGGTGAATACCTCGCCTTTGAGGCGGAAGTCGGCGTTCAATGGCAGGGAGGTCAAAATGTGGGTAGCGTCATCTTCCAAATCTTCGTTGATGGCAAAAAGGTTTTTGATAGCGGGATTAGGCGCGAGCTTGACCCACCCCTACCAGTTCGCGTTGCCTTAAAAGGAGCTAAGGAGTTGAAGCTCGTTTCCGAAGATGCAGGAGATGGAATCATCTGCGACTGCGCCGATTGGGCAAACGCCCGTCTCATCAGGGACCCATCGGTGAGAAAATCCGAAAGGAGGTTGAATAATATGGATATCGCTCCCTTTGCTAAGGTAGTCTACTCGGACCCAGAGAGGATGGATGGCTGTAGATGTAATAGAATTGAGGAGTTCCCTCCCG
>Ga0080004_1139348_pt1 | contig 36561 bp, 34 predicted proteins | sample WasSprMetagenome_FD_69207 | JGI IMG/M metagenome (GOLD analysis project Ga0080004, IMG submission 69207) | Sulfidic aquatic microbial communities from Washburn Spring, Yellowstone National Park, USA - WS (SPADES assembly) (version 2) | ecosystem: Environmental > Aquatic > Thermal springs > Hot...
TCTCTAGTATTCCCTTTAGTGCTTCTCTGAATGCTTCCTCTGTCTGGATTCCCCCTCTTGCCTCTAGAGCAGATATCCTTCTTTCAATGAGTTCAAATCCCCTATTCATGTCTTCTCTTAGCTTGACAAGTTGTTCCTCATGTTTGTCCAGCCTTTTTAGTATTTCTTCTAGGCCGAGGAGGCCGGCTACGGCGTATCTGAACTCTTCGTCCTCCTTTAGGAGTCTTAGGAGTCTCTGCTTGAGCTGGGAGCTCATGGATCGCCTTCGCCTCCATAATTTGAATAGTTATTGCCCCTAAAAAAGATTGTTAATGCTTTCTATCTTTACAGCTGATTATCTTCTATTTTGGATTTTTTCGCGCTACGTAATTTCTAATGTGTAAATTGTTGGTTTAATGCTGGCACAACCAGTTTGGAAGGTCTTGACAGCACTGGTGGTTCCGTGTTTGTTTGTCTTTGACCCGGATCCACATTGACGTGTCGTTTTTAGGGTGTTAATTGTTGTCAATTTTTTGAAGTAACGGCCCTAGTTACAGTAAAATATATCATCTTGTTTACTTAATTGTTTACGAGAGAGAATGAGGTCATTATGAGTGGAGGATCCCTATGGACGTTAAGGAGGTTCCGAAAAACGGTGCCTCTTTTCGTAGAGGGGTCAGAGTGTTCTTGGTGGATCTTGCTTGGAAAATAAGGATTCGTAGGATGGTTGAAAAGTGGAATAGGCTTCTCGCTGGTGTCAAGCCTAGCCGTGAAGGCTTTGCTGTTGGAAGTGTGAGGGAGGACCGTGAGAGTCATTGATTCTTCTGCCCTTGTAAAGGCTTTGAGATGTAACAGAAGACACAGAGTTGTGTGCCTTTTTCATACGTTGGAGACTTGGGCTGTCCGCTGTTGTAGTGCTAGTTTTTCTTCGCGTATCAGCCTTTGGGCGTATTCTTCGAACTGGTAGATCCTGGTGGAGACTGCTAGCCTGAAGCCACTCGGCTGGCTTACCACTACTGCTTCTCCCCTGTCAAGCGTCTTGATCTCCGCCTCGGCGTCGTCCAGGTAGGGGCTGTGGCTTATCATGGTTGAGTAGTCCGGTCTCGTGGGTAGCGAGAGGATGACCTTTGTCAGGGACTGCCTCACCACCGCGTCCATGAGCTCGCTTGGCATCTGGGTGATGTAGAGCCCGCCCACCTTGTACTTCCTGCCCCTCTTCGCGATGACCGTGAAGATGTTCTCCCTCACCTCCCCCTTCCCCCCTAGGACCTGAGAGCCGAGGTAGCGGTGTGCCTCCTCAACCATGATGAGCACCGGCGGGAGCTGGCTCCACTTCTCCGGGAGCTCCTTCCTCATCTTCTCGTACGCCCTGAAAATCCTCTCCGCAACCACGGTTGCCAGGAGCTTCTCCTCGCCCTCCGTGGCGAAGGGCGTCTCGACTAGGACGACCCTCCCCCTCGCGACCATCGAGAGCACCGCGCCTGCCAGGTCGTAGCCGCAGTCCCTGCAGAAGATGTCCCCATCGCCGGTGAGGTACCTCACCTTGCGCTTAGCGACGTTTATCGTGTTCACGCCCGACATCCTCCCGAGCCTGGAGTAGAGAGCCCTGCCCTCGCCCGAGACCAGGTAGTGGACCCACTCCTCGCCGAACTGCCTATAAGCCACCCAGAGAAGCTCCTCCTGCGGCCCCGAGAACTCGCCCGTGAGGGTGAAGTCGCTCGGCCTGAGGCGAGAGATGTCCAGCTTCAGTGGGTAGGCGGGGATGCTCCTCTCCTCCCCGAGCCCCGGCAGCTCTACCCTGACCCTCCCTGGTCTCTGAACCCTGTCTGTGACGAGGAAGAGGTACTCCTCCGAGAGGGGCAAGTGCGCGAGCCCCATCTCGCCGGGTTTTGAGCCCAGCAGGTACTCGCTCTCACAGTCGAAGATCACCAGGCTGTACCTGCCCCTCGTATGCATGATCGAGCCTGCAAGCACCCTCCCGAAGTTGCTCTTACCCGCGCCAGTCCCGCCGACGACGAGCACGTGGTGGGGGATAGTCTTAGAGCCGTCGAGAGCCACCTCCACATCTACGACTTTGTGGCCAAACCTTACCTTCCCGATCGGGATGTCCCCCATGTGAAGCCTCAAGGCCCTCAGATCCCCCTCCTCCAGCTCCTCGACGGCCGAGAAGAGAGGGGGGACGCTGCTCGGCCCGTGGACCTCGCCGTCCCCGTCGATCTGCACAACGATTGTTGAGATCGCCGTGTCGTAAAGCCTCAGGTCCTTCTCCCTCAGCTGCACCCCTTCGCCTCTGTCAGCCCTGCTACTGATGACCGCCACCTCCGCTGGGGTGAGGAGGCTCTCAGGCTTGAAGTCGACAACCTTCAGTATGTAAGTCCTACCCTTCCCAGCAACCTTAACAAGCATCCCCCTCTCGACGACCGCCCCCTGCGCAATCCTGAACTTCACTGTCACGCCCTCAGCCCAAACGACCACCCCGAGCTTCAAGGAACACCACCCCACAGGTACTTCGCCTTAAACTCCGCCCCCCTGCTATCCTCCAGCAGCTTCGAGGCGACGGACACCCTGCCCGCGCCGAGCTCCTCCAGCAGTAGCTCCCTGTCGAGGGAGAGCTCGTCGTCGCTTATCCGTGAGAGGTTGTGCACGATCTTCAGCGGCAGCGGGTAGCCTGGCGAGGAGAAGTCCTGCAGGTAGGCGAGCATCCCGGCAAGATAGTCGAAGTCCACGCGGAGGGCAATTTCCCAGGTGACATCCAGCCGGAAAGCCGGGCCACTAGGAGAAAGCTTAACCACGCCTATCCCCACACCTAGCTTCTCTTCCTCGATCAGTGGATAATAGCTCCACGCCATGTCCCTGAAAATCCTCCCACCGAGCCTAGAGACGTAGCCCAGTGCGCTCTCCCCACTGGAAAGCCTAACACTGCTACTCTTCGGCAAACCGACAACCCTCCAGTCCTTCTCAACTAGGCGCCTGAACACCTTACCAGAAAGTGAGCCGCCCCTAAAAACTAGGGGCCTATCAAGGAGCACCAACGCCCCCGAGTAGCTCTTCACAAGATTAATTACAGCCTCCAGCTCGATCTCTGCAAGCCAGTCAGCAGCCTCGTCTAGACTCTCGACCACCCTAATCCTCTTAACAGTATCCATCAATCTTAAACGTTCGACGCCCCTCCACACCCCTCCAGCAACCTTGGCAGAGACGATCTTAAAGCTCCCAGCATCGAAAAGTATGCGGGCCGCAGCGTCAACAGACACAACTGTCTCCCTGTGTGGAACCTCCTCGATAGCCCTGAACCTAGCCTCAGATATGGGTGGACCCTTCACAACCCTGCCGTCGAACCTGAAGTAGGGGTATGGAGCTACAGGTTCGCCAGTAAGAGTGAGCTGGACGAAGCCCCCCCTCTGCCTATATATCTGGTTAACCCTCTCCACAAGCATTTCCACATCAACATCAAGGTAGCCAGCCCTAGTCAAGGACGCCATATACGCTCATGTTCCACCCGTGCTCCATCTCTTATAAAGGGCGCGAGAATAACGCGGACAAGTCTACAGAAAACAGTCAATATCTTCGTATTATAGTGGTATTATGGTAGCATTTTTTTGTTACTAGGGATAGATGAGAGGAGCTGGGAAAATAGTTGCAATAAAATGTTACCATAAACACTTCCCAACAATCATAACACTAGGTATATATACTGGTAACGTGAATTAGTTATAGAGGCAGAAGTGGCGTACCAATGGTAGTTACACTGCACTACGTAGGCTTCCACCCAAACCTGATACTGGAGGGCTTCGAGCGAGTCAGGCTGAAGTATCCAATTGAGCGAGTCTACCTTTTCTACGACGAGAAGCCTGACCGGTACGGTGCCGTGTCGCGCTACAACGTGAAGAGGCTTGCCGAGAAGCTCTCATTCTTCCAGCCGGTAACTGTCAAGGTTAATCCGCTGAACCAGCAGAGTGTGTATAGCAAATTTTACCAGGTCTTGTGGGTCGAGAGGGAAAAGGAGACCCTGATAGACATCACTGATATGCCTCCACTCATGGTTGCGTGTGTTACTAGTGTTTCTATGATGTTTCCTAGGAGCGGGCTCTACGCGGTTCAGCCCGAACAGTTGGGCGAATTTATACCTGACCCCGATACGCCGGAATTTGCGAGGTTCATAGCTAAAAAGGATAGTCTTAGGGCTTCTAGTAGCCCAGGAGCTGTCCAGCAGATAGAGAAGCCAGGCATAGACTTGTTGCTTGACGAGAGCAAGAGAATCAAAAAGAGGGAGCAAAGGAAGGAGCGGAGTACCGAGGAGGATAAAAACCTTGAAAAGGAAATGAGGATACTAGAGGTGCTTTACCTCAAGAATGGGTCTGCGAGTAGCCTTACCCAATTGATTCAGTGGATGAACGAGAACTGGAGAGACCAGGTTGTCAAGGCGACGTATAGCCGCTTGATAAAGGAAATGGAGGAGAAGGGTCTGCTTGTGAGGGAGCTGAACGGGAAGTCGAGGGTAGTAAGGCTGACAGAGCTTGGGGAGGCTATTGCCGAGGCGTACATAAACCTAAATGGTGTTCCAGAGCAAAGGCCTCCTGCACGACAAATAAGGGAGGCAGTACCCGTTTCCGAAATCTAGCCTCGCTTTTGTACAACATTAGTGCTGGCGGAACCATCAGTAGCTTCTCGGTTACAAGCTTCTGCGTCTAATCCTTTTAAGCTTTACTTTCGCCCATCTAATTGAAAAAGGCCTTTTCGGCTGTGCCGGGTTCTACCAGGCTGATGAAGGACAGAAACCTAGTGTTGAGGGTGGCGGCATTCCTCGTCATCGCCGCGATTCTGGCTGGCTCCCTAGTTGTACAAGCACTACCCTGGGGCTACAGGCGCTACTCATCCCTAGACGATGACTACTACCAGCCCCCGGTCATCAGGAAACCACTAGTTTACTCCCGACCTCCGACCCCTAGGAAACCACTAAACCAGCCACTTCCTCCGCCTCCCGTAGGTCCGTCACCCTCTCCTTTTCCACAGCCCCCTCTACCTGGCCCCCAGCCACCCATAAACCCAGGTCCCTCCCCACTCCCAAAGCCAACACCACAGCCACAACCAGGAAACCAGCCTAGACCAGTAAACCCAACTAAACCTAGTCCAAATGACCAGCCAAGGCCAGCAAACCCAACCACAATACCACAAAACCAGCCCGGACCAGTAAACCCAGTCCCCAGAGAAGTATACAGTAATGGCATGAAATACATCATCGAAGTGGTTGACGATAATGCAGGCTTCTTGAAGGAAGTGCTTAGAAGAGAGGGCAAGAAGATTGAGCCCATAGAGCTTGGACATGAGGGTCTAAGAATAGACAATCCCGATGAGGAAGTGGAGCATGTAAGGCAGAAGCTGAAAGGGAGCGGGCTCTATGATAAGGTCGATAAAGTTCTCCGAGAGTCATATCACACTACGCTTGATGATGTCCTCGAAGAGGCGAAGGGGAAACGTATACACGATGGGCGACTAGGTCCATACAGGGTCGAGCTCAAAGCCCTTCATGACTTAGCAAATAATTTCCCGCGTGCTGTCAAGCAGATGATACAGGACGGCATCCTCCAAAAGCAAGGAAAAGCAAAGGTCATATGGTACGTAAACAGTGGGCTCAGAAACTTCCTAAGCTCGCGTGCGAGTGTTACAGGGGCAAAGTTTGACACCGCTTATGGTTTAATTAAAGAGCTTGGAAAACTCTTCAATGTCGCTGTGGAGGGGACAAACGAAGCTGATGTCGCAGAGGTCTTAAAGGCTTCCTTGATAACGGTAATATCCCAAGGGATGATACCCAAAGGACGTTGTTCTATCATAAACCTAGGTGGTCTTACTTTAGCAGTTACGCCCGTAGAGTTCAAGGTAAAGGGAAAACCTGTGGTATGCATCAACTTCTGCGAGAAAGCCTACTGTTACGACCAGAACGGGAACCAAGTGAACCCAGCCAACGTGGTAGTCAATTAAGTATCAAAATATAATTTGTTTTGTTTTTAAGGTTTAGTCCCACCAAAGCCTTATGTACCCCTTCCCCTTTGCCACAAGCGCTTCGAAATCTTTGCGCGTTAACCTAACCTTGTTCTCTGTTGATATATCGTACCAGGGCACGGCGAAGGTTAGATCCCCTACGGACGTGAGGTCCCCTAGGTTTTCTTCCTCATAATCATCATCTTTACTCTCAAATATTAGGGGGGCTATGAATATCCTTCCACCCTCCGTATCCAGCTCGACAGCCGGGTAAACCTCGTCGGGATGCAGGTCTCGTTTTTTGAGGTCCCTGATGACGGCTTTTGCAAACTCTATTTTGTCCCAGGGGATAAGCATGCCCTCTACAATCACGCAGTCGCCTACATGCACGTGGATGAGGAAGAGGATGCTCGGCTCCCTTTTTGCCAACTCGACGAAGTCCTTAATAGGTGGGATGTTGTTGACCAGCTCCTCCAGCTCCTCCTTTGGCAGGAGCTTCGCCACCTCTACTAGTTGCTGGGCGGTTATCACGCCCCTGAGGTACGTCCCATGCCCTGTCACATCCACGAGCTGGCCCCTAAGAACGTCCACCACTTTCTCAGTGAAGTGAACAGAAGGGGATGGGTGCCCAGCTTCAGACGCCATAGACGATACCCCAGTAGCCATTTTGCCCATTAAACTATTCCACACTTAAGGTAAAAAGTCTTTCTGTTGCTTCTCCGTGAGGTGGCTGTTATATTTTTCCGAGGGCGTGGAGTAGTGCGAGGGTGAGTTGGACTAGTAGTGTTGCGATGATTGTTGCTGTGAGTGCCCATGTGACCTTTGTCGCGTGGTCTATTCTCTTATCCAGCCCATCTATTCTCTTGTCGAGTGCGTCTATTCTTTTGTCAAGCGAGTCTATCCTTCTGTCTAACGCGTCTATTCTTTTATCTAGGCCGTCGATCCTCTTGTCAAGCGAGTCTATTCTTTTGTCCAGGTCGCCTATTCTCTCTACGAGCTGTGTGAATGCTCCCTCGAGCCTCGAGACCCTCTCTGTGAGGCTTGAGACCCTGTCCTCTAGCACTGATATCCTGGCTAGAACCTCGTTTCTCAACGCCTCGATGCTTTCCCTAGTCTCCTTTCTCAAGGCTTCCAGGCCTTCCTCTGTTTCCCTCCTGAGGGCTTCGATATCTTGCCTTGTCGCCCTCCTAAGGGCCTCTATGTCGCTTTTCGTAGCCACGTCCCTCAGGACGGCGTTTATCATTGCCAGCCTAACGTCAGGCTCGCCGACGAGGAGCTCTGCCAGCCTCTTCCTAGCCCTCACGTCAGCCTCGAAAAGCTTGACAACATCGTCGGCGGTGATCGGCTGCATCCTGGTCTTGTGACAAGAACTCTTTATGTCTTAATATACTTTTCCAGCTTTCCAGAGCGCGCTCTCCTCGCGCTAAACTGCCACGAAGATAAACGAGTTCTACAGGCACGCACACAATTCAAAGACTTGGAGGATGCATCAGGCTAGCCCAGGCCTAGGTCTCATTAGGCATCCAAGCACGAGTACACGCGTGGGCAAGGCTACTACTTACTATGGCTCAACGGGCACAGCATCCTTCGTGGCGGGATCATTGCTACACGCTAGAGACCGTCTCGAATGCTTAGGGAGGGTGAAAAGCTCTCTAGCTAGGGCTAGGCAGATAGATGACGTGGGCGCGCACTCCCAGCTGCGCCGGGCTAAGCTTTGCGCCTCCTCCTCCTTGAACTGGTGTTACGGGGCTTACTGCTGGCAGGCTTGGCGCTGTTTTTGTGGTCTGCCTCGGCCGGCGGCTCGGCTCCCCGCTTGTGGCTCGGGTTTGCCGGGGCTCTCGGTGAGCTGTCGCTTTTGGTCTGCGGAATGCCGGCGGGCTGGGCGCTCTGCCTCCTCTTCGAGAGTGCGAAGAGGGAGGTGATCGTGCCGAGTACTGCCACCCCGCAGATCAGCACTAGTATAGTCATCCAGGCTGTTTCGTACCTGCCCTTCAAGCTGCCGAGCTCGCCGAGTATCGAGTTGTAGGCTCCCTGCAGGTCCCCTAGCCTGGTTTCGAGCGCTGTCTTCTCGGTTTTGAGCTTGAGGACCTCGTCCCTCAGCTGGGAGTTCTCCGACTCAAGCAGCGAGAGCCTCTTTCTCAGCTCGTTGTTTTCGCCGATCTTCTCTCCGAGCTGCTGCCTCAGGATTTTGGCGTCGCTCAGCGCCTCCTCGAGCCTCCTGCTCAGGACGGCGCTCTTGGAGGTCTCGTTCGCCAGTCTCAGCTTAAGCTGCTCGTTTTCGCTCTGCAACTGCTGCACCTGCTGTGCGAGCTGGTCGGCTTGCGAAGCCTTGCTCTGCGCTGCGGCCAGCGCGCTGGAGAGCTCCTGGTACGTGGACCTCGGCACGATGATCGGCGCGGACTTGTACTCGAAGAACCTCGAAGTGTTCCCCACGGCGTACTGGACGGTTAGGTAGAGCTCGAGGAACGGCTCCACCGGCGGAGGCTGGGGGATGGCTGCCTGGAAGTTTATCTCAACCTGCTTCTCAGAGCCTGCTGGCATGCACCTGTTGGCTACTATGTCCGACTCGTAGACTACACGTGACCCAGACTCGTAGACGAGCACGTACTTGACGTGTATGGCGGAGATGTTCACGTCCCTCATTGCCACGATGTCGAAGAGGACCCTCACATTGCTCCCATACTTGACCTCAAGCGGGTAGGCGACCATGATCTTTATGTCCCTGTCTATGTTAAAGATCATTGGCGTGGGTGCCTGGCCGAGGGCTAGCTGCCCATATAAGAGCGAGGCAAAGAGGGCCAGAGCGACCAGCTTCCACCTAATACCCCTGTCGTTCATAATACGCTCGTATTACTATGTTAAGCTTGAGATAAATGCTTTACCGAAGCGCTAAGAAATCTACTGTCTCTCGAGAAAGCCAGGCAGCTTGAGTTCTTCTGGCTTCAGCTTGCTGCGTGGCTTCTTAGCCACTATGATTCCCCTGTCATTCCTCCCTGTATACTTGAAAAAGTCTACTTCCTCAAAGAAGACCCATGCCAGAGCTAGGGGGGTTGAGAGATTCCAGTAGCGCATCTCCAGAACCGCGCGCTCCCCAGTAAAGGGGTTAAAGTACAAGCGTTTAACAACTCCTCGAAGAGGGTCGTAGCCAACTTGTAGAGAAATCACACCCTTATTCTCGTCCCCCTCGTAGTAGATGTCTTTGTACATGCCTAGAATCGTTAGGGAGTAGAACCTATCGCCCTCCTCCACCAGGAAGACGCCGCAGGGGTCAAGGCTACTGGCTACCGATGCCAGGAGTTGAACAAGGGAAAAATCGTCGAAGTGTGGGGTTGTAAACCCGTAAAGGAGTGCAACGTCGAATCTCTCACCCAACGTATGCACAAGCCTTGCATCCGTTTTCCGGGTTTTCGCGGGCACGCCCAGCTCCTCAGCGCTAAACTTTTCAGCAAGCCTTAAAGCTGCTTCACGTAGGTCTAGGACTGTTAAGTGAACCTTTACCCCCCTTTCGGACAACGTCTTGGCTAGGGCTACTCCGCCGATACCCGTCCCTCCACAGACATCGAGAACCCTTAACTCTTCCTTCTTGACTATATCCTCAAAGAACTTGTGCCCCAAAAGTTCCCTAAAGTACTTTACCGCAGACTCATGCCTCCCACGACCCTCAGGGCTATAGGGGTCCTCTGGCCAAGGGAAGATCTTATAGAGGGACTCGAGCCGTACATCCAAACCCGGCACATCCGCCATTCCAGCTCGCCCTTAGCCTTTCGCATGCTTTTGCCTCTATATAAGCATTATTTCCTTAAGGCTGCAGTACAGAAAATTCGCTTTTGAGCTTTCTTGCAAGTTCCTTGGCTCTTTGAGGCCTAGAACTTCGCGTTTTCTCAGCTAATCCTGGCGAATAAGAAAGTTTTACTTATCATCGCGCTCTTTTAACAGCTGCTTGGTCTTATCCCAGGTTCTTTTTACCTCACCCGGGATCCCTCACGCTCTCGTTATCTAGCTCTGTGGATACGTCATCGGGAGAACCCTCAGCCTCGTCGAGTTCTCCCTCAAAAAAAGGCTCATAGATGGATACTTTGAATGAGCTTAGAAACAACATTTAATGTGTATTCTGCCATTTCAAGCGCTTCTTCCGCGTCTTCCCTAAAATACAGCTCGTCTGGAGGGATTCCTGCCTCCTCGTCACCGTAGACAGAGGGCTCTCGCTCACGCCTAAGCCGCCTGGAGATTCTTGAAAGCCTTGGTATTTCTCCTCGAAACCATTCAGGGAATCTCTCAGCGTTTATCCTTAGTAAAGGTCCAACATCGTGCCACTTTGGAGGCTCTATCCCGGCAACTCTTAGCGCAGCCTTCAGGAGGAGCTCGACCGCCTCCTGGCATTGCCTGACGACGTAAGGGTAGCTGCCACTGTCGAGCGCCTCACGAGCATGCCGCAGTCTTTCCTGAGCCTGCCGCCTGTAGGACTTAGCCATTTCTAGGTTGTTCATATCTCTATAACCTCCCCCCACTTGTAGTCCTTCTTGAGCACCCAGTACCAGAGCTTTCCTCTCCTTACACGCTCTGCGCCCAGCTCTTTGAGCCTTGCCCTCAGCCTCGCAAGCACGTTAGCGAAGAAGCTGTCTTTGTCGTAGAGGATGATCGCGTCCTCAACCATGTCCAGGTATAGTGGCCTAGTTCTCTGAGCCTCCTCAGGGGTCAGCAGGACTGGGGAGAAGTCGATGAAGTACCCCTGTTGCTCTAGTTTCTCGACTTCGCCCCGGATTTTTCCCTCAACATCCATGAAGAGATCTTGCCTTGCAAACATGCTCTTCGGCAGACTCCTAGCCACTACCAGGATATCTATGTCGCTGTCCCGCCCAGCCTCCCCCCTGGCAACTGACCCATACACCACGACAGATACAAGGTCCTCTCCAAGTCTCTCATGGAGGGCTTTGACCAGTTCTTCAAGCAACCCTTGGTAAGGTTCCTTTAACTTCCCTCTGCCCAAATTCAACCAGTACTGAGTTGTGAGTATTTCGTTATAAGCTTTTGGCTCACTGGCAAGGTAAACCAGCTAGGGCTTGCAAGAGTAAAGAGGATGCTAACAATCGACGCGCGCAAGGGCAGTTAAGGAAAACTTGAAGAAACTAGCTACTCAAGCAATCTAACGATATTCGCTGGTCAGCGCGCACTCTGAGTGGAGCCAAGCTTTATATTCCGGTAGAGTCGAAGCTCTAAAAAATCGAGTAGGGGCTTGCTGGATGAAAGCTCAGCGGTTCATTGAGCGTTTAAAGGGAGAGTTCTCGTTCGTTCAGGGAAATATCCTGGTACTGATGGTTAGCGGGTTTATGACGACCTTTTCAAGGTCTGTCCCAGAAACGTATTACTCTTTGTTCATCGAGGAGCTTGGTGGAACCCCCTTCACTATAGGGCTAATAGGGTTCGCCTCCCTTACTGCTCTTGCGCTAGTTCAGCTTCCAGGCGGATACCTGGCAGACAAGTATGGGAGGAAAAGGCTAATAGTAGCAGCGACCTTTGGCTCTGCTCTAGCGTACCTCCTCTGCGCTCTTGCGCCGAGCTGGCACCTCGTCCTGGTTGGAGCCGTAATCTCAAGCCTGTGCTTAATTGATCAAGCTGCGCTGGGAGCGATTATGGCCAACTCTCTGCCGCCCGAGAGGCGCGGGATGGGGTTCTCGGCCATGAGGATTGTTGAAGCTGTTTCAGTTGTCTCGCCACTAGTCGCCGGCTTTCTGTGCGCGGTCTACGGCCTCGTCCAAGGTATGAGGATAGCCTACTTGTTCGCCACAGTTGCTTTCCTCCTAGCTGCTGTTGTTAGGATGAAGTTGGGGGAGACGTTAAAAGCTGACGCTAAGGGGATGAGCCTCTTAGGGGTCGTGAAAAGCTACCCCGCCGCCGTTAGGGAGAGCTTAGCTGTGTGGAGGATCGTCCCCTTTACAATGCTTTACCTCTTCCTCGTAGAGGAGGTATCCACCTTTTTCGCCCAGATGTGCATGCCGTACTACGTCGTCTACGCCACTGAGATCCTCTCGATAGAAAGAACCCAGTGGTCGATGCTCCTCACGTTGCAGTCTGCTGTCACCTTCTGCTCTCTACTGCCTGTAGGGAAGATAATCGACGCTTTCGGGAGGAAGAAGATGCTTGTCATGGTCCACCTGACAGTGGCGGTTGCCATGCTGCTCTTCATCTATGGTGATCTCACGAAGCTTGCGATGTTTTTCGTTCTATCGGGGATCTGCAATTCGATGCTCGTCGCGTATCAATCCTTAGAAGCCGACTTGGTCCCGAGGGGCATAGGGGAAAGGTGTGGGGTTCCATGCAGTTTTTCACAGCCTTCGCAGTCTCTGTTGGACAGCTGCTGGGCGGCTTCCTCTACGAACACGTATCTCCGCGAACACCTTTTCTCCTACTACTAGCGTCAACAGTTCCCTGCGCGATCCTAACCTTGCTCCTAGTACACGAGTCAGCAAGGAGGGAGGTATAGCGCGTGCTCGCAATACTCAGCCAACTCCGGGCGAGGCGTCCTCGGTCCTCCATGCATCACATCTCTCCAAGAATGTCAATTCCTCGTACCTAACCCAACCCCCTCGACCCATGTAAGAGTAGTGGTACCATGCCTCAGAGAAAAGCCCCAGGGATCTGCATTCACGGCGTTTTTAGCTCTCTTTAGCCTCATCGCCCTGCTCCTTGGCCGCTCTTTCCTTAATCTTCGACTCTAAACCGTTAATGTATGCCTCCACTCTCCTGTACCATTCGCGGAACTCCTCCTCAACTCTATCCTTAGGGTAGTCCCCGTTGTAAAAGTACTTTACGTGGAGCGCGCTGATGAACTCGCTGAAGCTCGTCCTGTATGGCTCCGGCAGCTCCCTTTTAATGAAGCCCCACCTGCCAACCTCCGTTGATAGGTAAACCATCGAGGCTATCCTAGCCGCGTGGAAGAGGGCATCAAAGGCATCCCTGCAGAGCCTATCCCTGTCGAGAGGGTTAGCTGTCTCGAGCGCAAGCCTCAAGAGCGAGGCTGCCACCCTCAGCGAAGACCTAGCCTCCTCGAACGTCGGATCGCCTAGCCCCCTAGCGTACCTGAGCAGGTGCTCACCGCTCCCATACAGCACCTTAAAAGCGCCCAGGACTCCTCTCAGTAGCTCCTCTCTAGGCTTATCACCAACGTTGAGCACCAAGATATCGACGTTAATAGGCGAGTCCCCAGGATTCGCCGCATCGAGGTACCCATCGCTCTCCTTAGCTTTCCTCGTTATAACGAGGAGGTCCACATCCCTGGAGAATTCCGGTGCGTAAACAGACGAGCCAAACTGCACGATCTCGACTATGTCCCGGTCGTACTCTAAGAGCCTCCTACAAAGCTCCTTCAAGTACTCATGTACCACCACTCATCACCCCTCAGTACCTCTTCAAGATTAAGGCTTGGCACCGCGCTCGCACGCTACACAGCAAAGCTGCAGGCATGCCAATCAAACCTCCGCCTAACCGTAGGCTTAGCCATGGAACAGCGTCATTACTATTAAAATTTTTCAGTCTTCGAGAGACTTGCCAATAAAAAAGCATTTATTCTGTTTGCTGGAAGGTTGCATATGGTCGCCCCGCGCCACCCAACCATCCTGGCTTTGGCGTTCTTCCAGGTCTGCGCTGGCATCTTAGAGGTGGAGACGACGCTGTTTGGAGCATTCATGCTCTCTTTGAGGGCCAGCTCAGAGGTCCTGGGTTTAGTGCTCGGGGCCGGTTGCTGCACTGGGGTGCTCGGCTCTTTCCTTGGTGGACAGCTGACCGACCTCGTTGGGGCGCGAAAGCTTTTCCTGAGTGGTGTAGCGCTGGCTACTCTCGGACTGGCGGTTGAGGGGCTGTCCACTTCCTGGCTGACTGCTGCCCTAGGCTTCCTCATCATTCAGGGTGCGCAGACGGCTTACCACCCCGCTGCCTTACGCCTAGTGGCGGAGGCTGCTCCGGATCATATGGGAAGCGCGCTCGGCTTCCTCAACACTCTCTACTCCGTAGTAGCTATCGGGGGCACGCTGCTAACCGGCTGGTTGGCTCAGGAAGCTGAGTGGTCTGCAGTTTTCCTCGCTAAGACCGGGCTCCACCTCTTGGCACTCCTCGTCATGGTCCCCCTCATTCCTCCCCAGCGCCATTTAACACCCCCTCCCCAGAGGCAGAGGAAGGGACAGGAGTGGCTGTCCCCCCTTAGAAGCGCGCCGCTACGCTACATATATGCTGCTTTAGCCGCGGGGACGGTCTTAAGCTACGCTCCCTCCTTCCTCGCCTACGACCAGCGCCTAGCTGGAAGACCTCTAGCGCTTGCTTGCTTCCCATCGATCTACAACGCTGTTTGGCTCCTCAGCAACTGGCCGGCCGGTGGGCTGGGGGACAAACTCGGATGCTGGAAAGTCGTCGTGAGCGGTTATGCACTCGCAAGCTTAGCCTGGCTCCTCTTCCCCTGGCCTAGGGAGACTGTGCACCTCTACCTCCTCTACTCCCTCTACTGCCTGGGGAACTCTGCTGGGTCCTACGCGGAAGTTCTCGTGATGAAGCATGCACCTCAGGGAGAGCAGGGGAGGGCTATGGGGCTGCTCGATGTTTTTAGGTTTGCTGGCTCGGCGATAGGTGAGGGATGCGGGGGCCTGCTGTGGCGAATACTGGGTGCCGAGGCTTCGTACATTCTAACAGCGCTGGGCATGGGCTTAGCCTGCATCCTCGTGCTTAAGGCTTCTCAATCTTCTAAGACTTGCGCGCTTTTCCCGATGGCGGAGACTCAAAGTCGCTGAGCCGTTAGGATGTAGTAATGCCAGGTGATTTGGACCCCCTCCTGCTCCAGTACCTTTTCGCGAGAGCCTCCACGTTCTCTCTATCCCTTTCTCCGTCAAAGTCCTTGACTAGAGGCACCATCTCGATGAGGTTCATCAGCTCCTCTACATCTCTGTAGTACTGCTCCTCCTATAATCCTCGACGCTTTCCACCAGAAAGCCTGCATCCGCGACCCTTCCGCTCACTACTCTCTTCCACTCCCTGAAGAAGCTCTCCTCCTCAATTCTGCCGGGGAAGAATTCCGCAATTTCCTTCTTAGCTCCTGGACCCAATTCATACTCAAAGGAGAATCCTCCCCTTTTCAAGACTCTGTGAGCCTCTTTCGAGAATACTCAGCTAACCTTGTTAACAAGACATCAAAGGAGCAGTTAGAAAAGGGTAGCTTTATTCCATCACCCTCAACGCGGGCTTTAGACTGAGGGAGAGAAGGGTTAGACAAGCAAGCCTACCTTAATGTAGATATAACTATCAGCAATTTTTGTGAGGTTGTTCTCACGCGCCATTCTTTCGCCCGCTGGTGCTGCTGTTCATAGTAACATTTAAATTGTTACAATCTAGATTGTAACAATTATGGCTGTAAGGTTTGTTGATAGGAGAGAGGAACTAGAGCTACTGGATGAGTTGTGCTCCGAGGGCAGGGCGCAGCTGGTCATTGTTTATGGGAGGCGGAGGGTGGGCAAGACTAGGCTGCTGCTAGAGCTCCTCCGGAGGAGGAGGGGTTTGTACTTCTATGTTCCTAGGGGTGGGTCTGAGACGATACTGGAGGAGTTGTCACGCAGTGTTGAAAGCGAGTTCTTCAGGGGGTTCCGCTTTGCAAGCTTCCACGCGTTCCTCGAATACGTGGCTGCCAGGATGGAGCAGGGGTACGTTGTCGTTGTTGACGAGTTTCAGAGGCTTGCAGAGGTGGAGGGGGCGCTTTCTCTACTGCAGAGGTACTGGGACGAGAAGTATGCACATGCAGGCTCGACCCTCATCCTCTCAGGCTCGGCGATTGGGACGATCGTCCGCGTAGCGCTGCGCGGAGACGCGCCCCTCTACGGGAGGAGGACAGCCGTCCTGAAGCTTGAGCCCCTGGGATTCGCCGGCGTTCTTGAGTGGTTTGAGAGGCTCAGCCCGCTGGACGCTGTGAAGCTGTACGGCATTTTTGGCGGGACCCCAGCCTACCTCGAGCTTATAGACGAGAGTGCGAGCCCAGAGGAGAATGCTGTTAAGTTGGTGCTTAGCAAGCGTGGCCCCCTACACGAGGAGCCAGTGTACCTCTTAATGGAGGAGCTGAGGGTTCCCTCGAGGTACATGGACATCCTTGGTGCGATAGCTCAGGGGAGAACCACCCTGAGTGAGATCGCCAGTGCAGCAGGCTTGAGGAGGGAGAACGCGACAACCTACCTATCCTACCTCGAGCTACTCGGCGTCGTCGAAAGGGAGAAGCCTCTCCTCGGAAGAGGTCGGGCGCGCTACTCAGTGCGAGACCCATTCTTCTCATTCTGGTTCAGGTTCGTATGGCCAAACATGCGCTCCCTCGAGGCGGGACTTGAGCGCGAGGTCTGGAGCTCGGCTCTGGAAGGATTTAGCACGTATCTGGGCTGGGTTTTCGAACGCATAGCCCGCGAATTTGTGGTTCAAGCGGCGAAGCTGGGCGAGCTACCAGTAAGGCCCGAAGCTGTTGGGAGCTGGTGGAGCGGAGGCGAGGAGATCGACATCGTCGCCCCGTCGCCTAGGGAAGGAGCCGCCATGTTCTTCGAGGTTAAGTGGAGCGACCTGAGCCTACGAGAGGCTAAAAGCCTCCTTGCAAGGCTAGCCCAGAAAGCCGCAGAGCTGGAGGTGGGGGAGAGGATTTGCGGAATAATAGCCCGAAGCCTCGAAGCTAAAAATGAGCTCAGGAAAAACGGCTACGTGGTCTACGACCTGAGCGACGTCTGCAGCTTATTAAAACGCCAGTAGGCGGCTATCCTCGGGCTGGCGCTTAAAAGGTTAGCTGCACTTAACTCCTCAACACCCTCTTGTGCATCATGCCTTTCTAAGAAGTCTTTCAAGGGTCGCGCGGCGCGTGTCCACATCGGCTTGCCGTACTCCATGCTGAAGCTAGGCATGTAGGGCTCAGAGCAGTCCCAAGTACGCTTTGCTCATGCGAGGTTAAGAGCTGATCGCTCCACGTTGCTCTTCACTAATGCTTGACCCTGTGCTCATTCGTCGGTCTTCTCTCCTCCCTTAACCATATGATCCTGGAGTCCCTCAGACCTGACGACTCGACAGTTACCCTTACCGGCACCTCGCCAGCAACTCTAGGCTTTACGGGAACCTCGACTGTGGACTCACTGGACACATCTACGGGTCCGGGGGTAATCCACTCGACGTCCCCCTCAAGCACCACGGATACCCTACCCCTACCGCTAACCCTGACGAGGATCCTACCCCACTCGCCTGCTGGAGTTGTGGTGTACTCAACGCTCACAATGCTGAACGGAGGCAGCTCAGCCTTCGCTCCCCTGTTTAAAAGCTCCCTAACGATGTGGATGTGTCCCCTCTCACGGGCTAGCTCGAGAGCCGTCTTGCCCTCGTTGTCCCTGGCGTCTAGGTCGGCACCGCACTCGATTAGCAGCTTAACAATATCTGTGAAGCCGCTGCTTGCAGCCAAGTGGAGGAGGGTCCTGCCCTCCTTACTCCCTACGTTTGGATCCGCGCCGCTATCGAGCAGAAGCTTGGCAACACTGGCACAGCCGTTAAAGGAGGCGTAGTGCAGCGGGGTAAAGCCATACTTATTCTTCGCATTGACGTTCGCATTGCTCTCGATTAGCAGCTCGGCAACCTCGGCATGGCAGTACTTAGCGGCATGGTGTAGAGGCGACTCACCCAGTGTGCCTAATGCATTTACGTCTGCACCATGCTTGATTAGCAGCTTGGCAATATCTTCGCGACCAATAGAGGCAGCGTAGTGCAGCGGGGTAAAGCCCTCTTCATCCCTCGCATTCGGGTTCGCACCTTTCTCTAGGAGTTCCTTAACCTCGCCGAGGTAGCCACTTCTGACAGCCTCAAAAAGCCCATCATCCTGGCCCATCCAACATCTCAGTAGAAAGGAAGGGGATCTATCTTTTAAAGCTAGCGGATACGTACTTTTCGAGGGAAGTCGCTTGGCAAGCCCAAGGGGTTCCTTCACGCCAGCAACCATGGCATCGAGGTTACCAGGAATCTTCGCCAATATACTTGCATAAGAAAGATATATGTATTAAGGAGTGGAATGCTAAATCCTTATGCTGGTGTAGGGCGATGAGCGGCGTGTGGATTAGAACAGCCCTGGTAATCCTAATCTCGCTCTTCATACTTCTATCTGCGTGTAATTCCCTTTTACTGATGCAAGCATTAGACGTGAAGGAGGGCTACGTTGATTCCCAGGTGGCAACCCTGAGATACATTACGTGGACACCGCGGAGGGGGGAGGTGAGGGGCGTTGTAGTCCTCCTTCACGGCTATGGTGGTAGCTCTGAAATGATGAGCTGGATAGGTTTCGGGCTTGCACAGCAGGGCTATGTGGCGGTAGCCTACGACGCGGAGGGGCACGGCAAGAGTTCTTCGTCTGCAGTGTACAATTTCTCGGTTTTACTCGCAGACCTAGGCAGGGTACTAGAGACGGTGAACTATCCTGGGGGAGAGGTCATCTTGGTAGGACACAGCATGGGCGGGGAAGCTGTGCAGGAGGTAGGATCCCGCGTTAATGCTTCCAAGATAGTTGTTATCTCCTTTCCCCCTCTCAACATGACGGGCGTGCAGAGAAAGCTCCTCGTACTAGCAGGCTTCGACGAGATATTTAGCCTCGAGAGCATTCCCCTGGGTAGGCTTCATGGGTGGGACGTCTATGTGTCTCCAAGCGATGACCACTTGTCAATTCTCTATAATCCTGGTGTTATTGAGAAGATTGTCAGCTGGGTTGCTGGCAGAGATGTCTACACTGAGGCGAGGTTGAGGCTTAGCTTAACCTTGGCATCAAGTGTGCTGGCAGTTGTGCTGATGGTTCTTGTCCCCTGGTTTTTCCTGCGGGAACGCCGGACAACTACGGAGGGTGAGATGAGCAATGCGTGGAAAATGCTCGTAACCTCTGCTGCTGCAGCTCCACTATCCTTCCCGCTCCTCATCCTCCTATCTGAAGCTACCCGCGCGCTGGTAGCCAGCTATGTTCTTGGGATATTCTATAGCCTAGCTCTGGGGGTGCTGTTTATTAATAGGAAGAACTTTGTGCAGGTGAGAAACCTCCTTCTCGGCATGAAGCCGAGCCTCCTTCTTATAGGCACTGCTCTCACCATCTACTCGTACACAATGGTTTACTCTGCGCTTCAGCCCTTCCTGAACGTCATGCCCAGCGTGTACAGAGCAGGGCTGGTAGTGCTCCTCTACCTTCTATTCCTTCCACCGGTAGCCGTCCTAGAGGCATTTAGCTTTAAAAGCAGCAGCAACTTTGCGGTCTTCCTGGGCAGATTAGCGCCGAAGCTCGTATGCTTTGCTGTTGCATGGCTAGTCCTGAAGGTACTCGTGGGGGGCGACTACGCTGGTTACTTCTTCATAGTGTCCTACGTGGGCATCCTACTCCTAGCTCCTCTAGACATGCTAGCGTCCGTAACTGCCTCTAAGCGGCTAGAGGCTGTCAACGTCATTTGGCTCCCAGCGGTTTTAAGCCTCGTGCTAGGCTCTGTAACTCCAGTAACCTAGCCCTTGCTCCTGGGGCTCCTCGCGGTACTTCAAGCAAAGCATTCTGGCCCTCAGGGATCTCCCGCGCATAGCTAGTGCGCGTTGCTGGGATTACCTGTGGAAAGGGTGATCCTCTATTTCCAAAAATTCTTGTGAACACGCGCTTGCTAGGAGTTAACGCGGAGACAACAGTCAAGTATTTAGAGGTTGCAATGGCTTCAAGACAATTGATGAAGGTCATGAGGTCCAAGACGATCGGGTTATCGGCTCTGGCTCTTCTCGTTTTGCTTCTCTGTTCAGGGTTTGGAGCTGCGAATTGTCGCGCGCTCCCGCAAAGCACGCCCAACCCTGAGCACGTATCCCTAGTGCACCACCTGTGGCCTCAGGGTGTTCCGAGAGTGCTAAAGTGGTCCAAGCACGGGATCGCTGTAGGGACAAGTGCCGGCTACGTGATGGTCTTCGACCAGTACGGGGAGCTGAGGTGGAGCCGAAGGCTTAACTACACTCCCGTCTGGGGTGTTTCGTGGAGTGAGGGTGGTGAGCTAGCGGTTGTGACTCTGGGTCCGCCTGGTGTGCTTTACGTCTTCAATGCTCAAGGCGACCTGCTTTGGAGCAAGGAGTGGGATAATGCGCAGGCTCTCACGGCGGAGTGGAGCGGCGAGCTCCTAGCTGTTGGAGCAGGAGGAGGTCTGCTGGTTTTTAGCAGGAGAGGCGATCTCGTGTGGAACTCCACTGGCGACACGTTAATCGTTTCCTGGCATGGTGGGCGGGTTGCTGCTGGGAAATATGTCGCCGAGCCATCCCTACATGGGTGGGCTTTACAGGTATTTAGTGAGGATGGCAAGCTGCTCTGGAGCTACAGCGGCGTCTACCACCATCTAGCATGGAGCGATGAAGGCTACCTCGCTGGAGCTGACAGGTACGCGGGAAGAATCAGCGTGCTTGATAGTACTGGTTCCCTAGTCTGGGAAAAAACCGTTGAGATGAAAGAGATTGGAACACTTAAATGGCTGGGAGAGCTGCTCGTCGTTGGTGGTGATGGGGGAGTTTTAGCCTTCGATAAAAATGGACGACTAGTCTGGAGCTACAAGGGTAGTTTTGTTGAGGCTTTATCTGCTAGGGGAGGAAGTTTAGCTGTTGGCGACTACACTGGGAATCTCACTTTGCTCGATGCAGGCGGGAGAGTTCTATGGAATTACTCGGCCTATGGCTATGTGTGGTCCATAGACTGGTATGGCGAAAAAATCGCTGCAGCGAGTAGCGATGGCTATGTTCAAGTGCTGGATGGGGAGGGGAGGCTCTTGTGGAAGCGTAGGGTGGGCTTTAACGTAGAGGCTGTAGCAGTCAGTGGGGATCTTATAGCTATTGGTGGCCGGGACATGTATACCTACGTCCTCGACTTTAATGGAAGCCTGAAGTGGAGCCGGAAGACAGGGTGGGTGCATCACCTGGCTTGGCACGGGGACTACTTAGCCGTTGGAGGCTACCATTATACCTTCGTTTTCCACAGGAATGGCACACTAATGTGGTGGTTTAAGACTGGCAAAGTACGCTCACTTTCCTGGAGCGATGACGGTTTACTCGGTATAGGCTGCACGGACGAATATGGGGTAAACAGGCTCGCGGTTTTCACGTTAGGTGGAGAGCTTTTGTGGAGCGCGGTTCTTCCCAACTGGGTCACAGGCATCTCCTGGTCTGGGGATTTGCTTGCTGCAGCTGTTCCAGGGCATGGAATATTCGTCTCAGACAGGAGCGGGAGGTTAAGGTTCGTGTTTAGAAGCGTCTTCGAAAATGCAACAGCACCTTGGAGGGTCTCTGCGACGTGGTGGGGTGACCGGTTAATAGTGATCACAGACCACGTGTACGCTCTTGACAGGGACGGCAAAGTACTCTGGGTTAACGAGCTTGTTCCCGCAGACATGCTAGCGCCTGGAGGCGAATTCGTCGCTGTGGGTTCAGGCAGGGGCGTCGCTGTGCTTGATATTGATGGGGAGCTTGAGTGGAGCTACTTAACCCCTGACTACACGTCTCCTAGGGAAATCTACACCAAGCCTTTCCTCGAGCACGTGTACTCCCTAAGCTGGGTTGACGGCTACCTCGTTGCTGGGGACCGCATAGGCAGGGTATTCGTGTTCAACGAGACTGGTGACGTAGCTCGGGTCTTCAGTATGGTTGGAGCTGTTTGGGCAATATCTGGGGGTAGTGGAGGGGTTTTCGTAGCCGGAGGGGAGGGCGGCTTGCTCATAGCCAAAGTCACGCCTGTCGGACAGCCAGCAAGGAGAATCCTAACCCAGCTCCCCCCACCATACGACAGGTTTGAGCTTGCCATTGTTAACAGGACTCTGCTTAATGCAAGCGGCTCTCTGCACCTAGCGCCTTCTCAGCAGTTATCTTTCCAGTTCGAAGTCAGCGAAGGCGCCCCATATGCATTTCTCGAGGCAAGCATACTGTCAGCGCGCCCCGTGAAACTCATTCTTTCGACGCAAGGCAAGCATGGCGAACCACGCGGGACCTCAGCTGCTTTAGCGTGGATTGGCACGGAGATTCACGTTAAGGTTCCTCTCGAGTCAGGCCGGTACCTCCCTATTATCCTCTCAGAGGAGGAGACTGTGCTTAACTACACTCTGCAAGCCTACGAGGGCTTCCTCCCATCCTTTGAGGAGAGGAGGGTTTACCTGCCGGTTGGCATCGCTGACTACGGGTACGTCGACCTTCCTGAGGGTAGGGCAGGCTACAGGTACACTTTTAACGAGGCGTGGGGCTACGCTTCTATTAGAAACATCTCCGCCGTCAGGCCCTTCGACGAGGGCTTGGATAGAGGCTGGGTTACGCTGCAGCTCAACGCGTTTTTACATGTCAATACGGAGAGGGGGAAGCAATTGTACTGGATCCAGAACGTGGTGGTGCTAGACACCCTAGAGAAGAAGGCTAGATTTGCAAGCAATGTTTGGAATGCAACCACGTACCCTACCTCGGTGCTGGCAAGGTGGGCTACTGAGGGCAGGGGCTCCGTAGCTAGGGATCGGCGGGTGGGAGACTACTACTTCTACACTACGGATTGGGTGAACTGCAGCTACCCAGTGGAGGTCGCGCTCTACATCTCGGTGCGGATGGAGGAAGGCGCAGTCAGGCTGAGCTTTGGAAGCTTCCTGAGCAAAGCTGACTTCAATATATACGATGAGGTATATCTAAGGGTAAAGGCTGGCTCCGCCATTTTTAAAGTAGACCCCACGGAGAGTCCCTTACCGAGCAACGTGGAGCTCGTCTTCGCCGGCCCCCATAGCGGCAAGCCCAAGACCGTCCTCCGCGGAGTAGAGGCCAGTCTCAAGCTACTAGTGAGAACCGGGGGAAACCTGATCCCGGCTCCGACAGCCTTCAGCTGCGGACACGCTACTTACGAGAGGGTGGCTAACGCGAGCGTAGGGTACGGTGGGAACTACACTGCCGTTTTGACTACGGGGAGGGCTGGGACGCGCCAGGTCTACTATTCGGCGGGCACTTTTGCTCCCCTCTGGGTAGTCGTGGTTCATGACCCCCTAAGGCTCTACAACGGGCTGCTTCTCCTGAGGGCGGGAGAGACTCTCCCGCTTTTCCCGGGATACACAATCTCCCTCGAGAACAAGACCAGGTACGTTCTGAGGGGGTACACCCCCACGGGCAGGAACGAGGTATCTCTGGAGTGGGTGAGGCAATTCTACCTGGGCGTACAAAGTAGCTATGGGGAGGTGACGGGTGGTGGCTGGTATAATGAGGGGAGCTACGCGAGGGTGGAGCTTAGGGAGGTTGAGACTGGCTTCCTAGTTCGCAGGGTTTTCGAGCGCTGGGAGGGATTGAGACCCGAGGATAAGGTTCTAGCGCCGGGCACCGTAGAAGTCTACGTGGACTCTCCGAGGATGCTAACAGCCATATGGAAAACTGACTATACCCAGCTCGTAGTGTTGATGGTCGTGTTAGGCGTAGTGCTGGCGGTAGTTGCCTACTGCAGGCTTGCTAAGCGCAGGAGCGAAGGCATCTCTTGAGGCACGGGCATACTAAGGTTCTGAGAGCGACATCAATACCCAGCTCTTCAGGCTCTCAGGTTTATTAGCTCATCTATGTCCCAAAGGCTCTGTCGCCCGCGTCTCCGAGGCCTGGCACTATGTAGCCCTTGCTGTCAAGCTCCGGGTCCACTGCGACAGTGAAGAGCTTGAGGTGAATGTTCACGTCCGTGGAGAGCTTTCTAAGCTTCTCGATGGCTACAGGCGTAGAGATCACCGACGCAATGTAGTACCTCTTCGCCCTCCCCCTCCTTAACAGCTCTTTTAGGACAGCAATGAGGGTTGAGCCGGTGGCAACCATGACATCGCTAACTATCAGGATGTCGCTGCTCGTGAACCTTGGAACCTTAATGTAGTTGACCTCGATTTCGAACTCAGTGCCGTGCATGCCTTTCTCCTCCACTCTCCTAGCCGCGATAACTCCCTGCCTAGCCAAGTAAAAAATCTTCACCAAGCCCTCTGTCAAGGGCCAGGCAGCTCTGAGAACGGTAACTATGCAGACGTTTTCAAAGTCCTTTATCCTTGTCCCCCTACAGGTGGCGCCGAGCGGTGTCTCGACGAGTCTTTCCTCCACCTCAAAGTCCTCGACTATTTCCAGCCCGAGGACCCTCCCGAGGCGGACAAGCCCCTTCCTGAACTCAACCTGGCTTGTCTCCCTGCTTCGCAACTGCGTCAGAACTGCTTGGGCATACTTCCTATCGATTACCTTGTACTCAAACAAAGAACCCTTCTCAGCAACCCTAAAAACAAGATATAAACCTTTCGGTGCCCGTCTCCGGATTTTGAGCCTTAGGAGCGCGCGCCACTCTACCTGGTGAGCGGGTTCACGCGTTAGAGCTTAGGGGTGCAGTCAAAGAACCGCATAGGTGCTGTGCTCCGATAAGCGTCCGTGATGCGAGGCTACCATGTAACTTTCGGTCTTTATTCTGCAATAGGTTATTTAGCCGTTTCATCCACCATCATTACGGGTGCTTATGGAGCGGGCACTGCTACACGTGTCTGAAGAGCTTTTGAGAGGCGTCGAGGCGAGGGTTTCCCAGAGGGCACAGCCAATAGTTGGCGAGGCGTTAGGCAGGACTGGGTACGTGGATGGGAGCAACGTCCTCGATGAGAGGAGGAGCGTCCACTTGGCGATGTTCTCCGTGGCCTCTGTCATCCTCAGTGGTGGGAGGCTTTCAGCGCTGGCGAGGGGGGCTAGCCAGCCGGTTGTGTCCATTATCGTGCCGAAGAGCTACGGGGAGCAGAGAGCAAACCTCTACATGTCACTTATAGAGCTATTGGCAGCTAGAAGAGTTCTGGATGCCGGAGTGGATTCCGTTTTCCTGGATGGGAGCCTTGTCTCCGAGATCATGGTCATCTTCAGCCACCCGAGAGATGTTGTTGAGAAGCTGAGGAGAGAGAGGGGGGAGTGGTTGGACTTGTTCCCTGGGCATGCGCTCGAGAAAGTAAGCCTCGAGGTCGAAGACTTAACACCAGGGCCGATTGCCCGCCTACTCAGAGAGATTTCTGAGAAAGCCTGGCAGCTCTACAATATGCGGGCAAGCGGAGGCGAGGCTGGCGCTGCGAGGAAAAACCTGCTCGACTTCGCCTATGTTTACGTCGAGACGACAGTCTACCTAGAGGCTCTTAAGCGATTGCTGCTGGTGAGCAGGGATTTAGGAGTACCCGTCTTCTGGGTAGCAAAGGACTCTGAGACAAGCTCTCTTGTGGAAGCCGAGGGCTTAGAGGGCTGGCTAAACGACGTTACCCTTTTGGATTACGCCTGGAGAGACCTGGAGGACGCCTACATGACCATAAAGGGGAACAAGTTTGGGGACCCCAGGCCATGCGCAGCAGACTACACATTGGTCCAGGAACTGTTCAGGGAGTGGGGCAACTACAGCATCTCTTACTTCAAGCTTAGGAAGATGGGCCCAGTGCTCCAGATGACCTACCCAGAGCACGTCGGGGAAGACCAGGTGCTAAGCGCCCTCGCTACGCTCAAGGAGGTTTCAGAGAGCAGGGGGTACCCAAAGCCGCTCAGCTACGTGCACCACTTGGCGGTTTTGAACCCGGAGGTTGCCCGGCTCGTAGCTGACGAGATTTATAGGCGGACCGAGGACTCCATTGTCAGGGCAGCGTACGCCCCAACGGGGAGGGCAAAAGCCGGGTTGAGGTGATGGGGTTGGAGGTCGGCAGGGTTACGAATGTCTATGGGCAGAGCCTCGTAAGGTTCGGGGTTCAGGAGGACAAGCTCAGCTACGTCGCGAAGCCGGGGGTCTACGTGAAGATGGAGATTACTCAGGGGTGGACGTACGCGATGGTTGTTAGCTTTAATCTCCTCGACGAGCTCTACAGGAGGAGCAGGATAGTTGAGGAGCTTGAGGGCTACCCCGAGATACGCCCAACCCGCAACGAGCTTGTTGCCATGCTCGTGGGCTTCCACGACGGGGAAACCTTCATGAGAGGGGTCCCCGAGCTGCCGAAGCCTGGGCAGAAAGTCTACCTGGCGGCGCCCGAGGAACTCTCGAGGCTAACTGGCTGCGGCGAGATAGTGGTGGGGAGGCTTTCGCAGAGCCCCGAGGTCCCCTACACCCTTTCACTCAACATGCTGTGCTCGAGGCACTTCGCAGTCCTCGCCATGACTGGTGCAGGTAAATCAAACACAGTCGCTGTTATTCTCGGCGAGGTGCTCGAGAAATTCCCCTACGCCAGGGTCCTCGTCGTGGACACGCATAACGAGTACGTACCCCTAGCCGGGGGGTCTGGAAAGGCGCGGGTGATAAGTCCTGCTGGCAGGATAGCTAGGCTCCTAGAGGCGAGGTACGGGGTTAAGCCACAGCCGCTGGAGGTCCCCATTTGGAGCCTCGGGCTGGAGGAGGTTGCAGGCATCCTAAGGCTGGACCCCTCGAAGGCAACGAAGCAGATAATGTACCTCAGGGGCGCGATACAGGAAGCTAGGAGGAGCAGGTATAAGCACGCGTCAACAGACGACCCGGTCTACTACTCAGCTGAGGAGCTGCTAAGCATACTCGAGAAGGGCTCCTCCAGGAGCAGGTACGACAAGTCTCTAGACGACCTGATCCTGAAGCTGGAGATGCTGCTCGAGAACACGGAGCTATTCTACATAACGAGGCCTAGGGCAAGCGACAAGCTCTACGAGTCGATGAGCCTTCCGGAGCCCAGGAGGAGCATTGAGACATACATGAGCATCTACAGTCCCCTGCTATCGCCAGGGCTCACGATCCTCTCGCTGGGCGGCCTCTCAAGCGACGTACAGGCATCGACTGTAGCAACAGTTCTGAAGTCCTTCTGGCGCATAGTCACGGCAAGCGTCCTGGCAGGCAAGCCGCAGCCCACGCTGATAATCATTGAGGAGGCGCACAACTATGTCCCCCAGGGGAGGTGGAGCCCAGCAAAGGAAATAATCGAGAAGGTGGCAAGGGAGGGTAGGAAGTTCGGGATAGGGCTAGGCGTCGTCAGCCAGAGGCCAAGGGAGCTCTCACAGACCGTCCTCGCACAGTGCGGCACGCTTATCGCACTCAGGACAGCTAACCCGCGAGACCAAGAGTACATTCTCGGCAGCATGGAGGACATAATGCAGGAAATGGTTCAGGGGCTCTCAGGACTAATGACGGGGGAAGCATTGATCTCCGGCTCAGCCGCCACCATACCTGGAATAGTCAAAATAGACAACTTTACGGATAGGTTCGGATACTCACTTGGAGGAAAAGACATAGACTGGAACAAGGCGTGGACAACACCGCCGGAAAAAATCGACCTAGCAGACTACCTCTTGGGCACAGAGGAACAAGAAGAACAACAAAAAACCACAACCATAGAGGACTTCCTGGGCCGGCAATAAGTTTCTATGCGACCCGAGATCTGCCTCCTTAACCCTTTTATATATCTCACCACTTTTTATTAATGAGGGAAGATGTCTACGGGGGAGACAACTGCTTGAAGAGCTCCGCCGCGATGAGGAACTGAGGAGGATGCTCGCTGAAGAACTCATTCCGGAGGCACTTAGATACAGGGAACTAAGAAGAGCAATGCTGATTGCTCTCTCCAGAGAGATGGCAACGAAAGACGATATAGGGAGCGTTAAAGAGGAAATAGATAATCTGCGAAAAGAAATAAACAGTAGGCTTGCGTCTCTTGAAAATAGAGTCTCTATGCTTGAGATGAGAATGTCTAGAATAGAGGGGCAACTCTCCCTCCTAGTCAAGATATTCCCGGTTTTCAACGCTTCTATACTCATAGGAATAATTGGAATACTGCTAAAATCATACGTACCATAGGAGCTATAAACTACCCTGCCCTACACGCAGGAAGCCAAGTTACCGTTGAAATGATCTACTTAGTGTAAACAGATTTCTTAAGTAGCACTCGGTGGTATGCCATTTTTCTTCAGCTTCTCTATAATCTCATCCAGGGCAACTGTCGATCCATCTCCGCGCTCAGCGATAATAGCAAGGCCATGCAATCCCTCAATCAACTTTTCGTATTCCTCAACCGGTACGATGTCCGCCTTCTTCCCCCTTTCCATCAACAACGTAGCGCTTACCCGACGTATAAAGGTTCCAGTGATTTTTCCCGAAATTAAACTTTACCTACAGCTACAAAGCCAGAGAAAGACACAGCACGATTTCTGGCTACCTATGAATAAGTAACGCGCACTGAAGGGGAATAATTCTCGCGTACACAAGCGATTGTTTATATAAAGGTTCATGCCAGCTCTTAGCTTGAGGTTATGGGGGGCTACCAGCGCTTCCTAGCTCCGGGATTCAAGCCCTTCGACCCTCTTAAGCTCGCGAAGGAGACTGAGAGGATAGTTACCAGGTGGGGGGACGAGGGGCTGGAGAGGAAGTACACCGACTTCTACTGCGTCCCGGTCTACAGGGGGATCGCTACGGGGTACGCTGTTGGATGCTGCTTGAGGTGCTTTTACTGCTGGTCAAACTGGTCTAGGGATTTCCCCGAGAAGTTTGGGAGATTCTACTCGCCGAGGCAAGCTGCAGAGAAGCTCTTTAAAGCTGCAGAGGAGGGGATAGCGTACTCGGATTATTGGAGAAAGTTAATACCGAGAATAAATAAGCTGCGCATATCCGGGTGCGAGCCGACGATAGGGATGGAGCACCTGCTGAAACTCCTGGAGTACGTTGAGGAGTCGAAATACCCGCTTTTCATCCTCGAAACCAATGGGATAATTCTCGGGAGCGATAGGAGTTACGTGAGGAGGCTCGCGGAGTTCAAGGATAAGCTCTACGTCAGGGTTTCCTTTAAAGCCGCAACCCCGGAGGGGTTTACGCAGAGAACGGGGGCTATGGGGGAATTCTACGTGCTCCCATTCAAAGCCCTGAGGTACCTGCTGGACGAGGGGATAAACGCGAGGGCTGCCGCAATGACTGATAGCAGGGTCATGCCGAGGAAGGAGAGGGAGCTCTTGCTACAAATGCTGGACGAAATAGATCCGGAGGCAGACTACCCAAAAACCTTGGAGGAGGAAGTCATAGACCCTTACGACACCACTATAAAGCGGGTGAGAGCCTACATGGACAAGGATTTCGCGGAAAACCTCCTGCGCGAGCTGGAGCACCTGCCTAGCTCTGAGCATTAAGTCCTGTGAATGTGGACACATGCCCGCTGATCATTTTTCCTCGGTCCCGCACGGGACTGGGTTTAGTGGGGTTAAGGCTGCTAGCGCGGAGCCAGGGGTTAGAGGAGGCGAACTCCGAGCCGCTTATTGCCCCGTTTACTTTTGGCAGTTTGTGCATACGAAAGTCTTCCTGTTTATGGGTTTCTGCATGTAGAACTTTATCTTACCCCCGCAGACCCTGCAATTCCCGTTATACTTGTTGTACACCAGGAGGAGTGGAGCGATCCCCCTCCCCTCAATCTTCATCTCCAGAAATTCCCTGCTGAGCTTTTCGCATACCTCTACTACCCTCTCGATCTCCGCCATCGATAGGCTTTGAATCGCCCTCTCGGGGCTTACTCCCGCCCGGAACAGTATCTCATTCCTCAAAATGTTCCCCACACCCGCAATTACGGACTGGTTCAGTAGAGCTACACCAATCTTCTCACCCTTAAACTTCAGCAGGTTTTCAATGGCTCTCCTCCTGTCCCAGTCGCTACTCAAGGGGTCCGGTCCAAGCTCGCCTTTAAGCCTGCCGACAAGCTTCTCAGCCCTGTCAATCTCAACGATCGGCGCATTGTAGACAACGAGCTTCTTCTCGCACCCCTTCACGACGAGCCTGACGAGCCTCTCCGGCTTAAGCAGACCCTCATCGACCCTGTAGATGTGTATTGACCCGTACATCATCAAGTGAATGCGTATGGCTAGCCCGTCGAAGAACAGGAGTATGTTCTTGCCCAGGGAGTCCGCGCCTGTAAACCTCCGACCCAAAACCTCGGTGACGGGGACGTGAACCCTCCTATGACTTTTGACAAAAACCTCCTTGATAACCTCACCGCTAAACTCCCTGCCTATCCTGATGGCGTAAGCCTTAGCCGTAGGACCCTCAACCACGAATAAAACTGCAGAAAGCTTAGACTTAAATTCAACTCTCCGCGCGCAAAACTCGCAAATTTTTAATAGGCCTAAAAACCATGATTCTCAGATGTCCCTATCTGCCAATGAGAAGAAAAGGTTCCTGAGAGCCCTCGAGGGGGACAAGGAATTCAGGTACGCAGTGGCAGGCTACCTCGGACTCTCTGAGACGCTCAAAAGACTAGACTCCCTAGAGGAGAGAATGGTGGAGCTCTCCGAGGGGCAGAAAAAGCTCTGGGAAGAGGTAAAAGCACTCAGAGAAGATGTAAACACATTAAAAGACGACGTGAGCACGCTGAAGAGCGACGTGAATACGCTCAAAAGCGACGTCGGTTCGCTGAAAACTGATTTCAGCATACTAAAGAGCGATACTAGGGCTCTAAGGGAAGACGTGAGGCAAATCCGCACAACCCTGGAAAGGTTAACCCTGACGGCTGAGGAAGAGGCTAGAAGCGTGGTAAAGCACAAGCTAAAGGAGAAGCTAAACATCGACATAGAGCTAGACAGAATCTTCATAGACGCAACAGAGGTGAACATGTACGGCGCCACGGGAGACATCTGCGTAGTCGGAGAGGCTACGGTGAGGCTTAGACCCAACCTAGTAAACGAGCTACTAGGTAAAGTAAAGATGATAAGAGACAAGAGACCTGACCTCCTCAGAAAAAAGATGATCAAAGTCATATACACCGACTACGCAATCCCGGAAGCGGTAGAAGCCGCCACAAGGAGCAAAGTCTGGGTACTAAGATGGGAAAAAGAACTCACACCCATAACCATCGAGGAGACCGACTAAACAGAGTTTTCCAGGCCCTCATAAGCCAGGTCGAACTTGCACTATCCCCCGCAGCGCACACCACTGTGTTACCCGCCATTAGTGCAGGATGGGTTTTACTCCGCTGGGGCGTAGCTGTAAGGGCTTTTCGCTGTGATTACGCTCGGTTCGCGTTTTTGCGCCACTAAGACCTCCAATGCTACCTCTCTTCAGGGGGCTTTATCCCAGCCTTGAGGAGCTTCGGCTTCACATAGAGATCCTTCATCATGAGGGACGCGGCGTATAGCTGGCCAGCGTAGTCGAGTAGATCCTCCCTCCTCTCCCCAGATTAGCGCGCGCGACGCTGGGGTGGGAATGTACGCCCTCAAAGCCCCCAACATGGAGGTGTACTTAACACTCGTTATGACGCTCTTCTCCCTGAGGACCTCGAGCAGGAGCTCGTTAAACCCGAGTACCCCATTTTCAGCGTCTTCACTCCCTCATCAAGCCTCCCAACTGCGCTCCTGAGAGAATACACATCCCCCCTTAACGAGGAGAGGTCCTGCCTCAAGCTGCTGAAGTCTTGCTCCAGCCTGCCCACTCCCGCCTCTAGGCTGCTGATTTTCCCCGCGAGCCAGTACCCCAGGCTGGCGGAGGAGGAGATTATCGTACCAAGCAGCACGATGAACTCAAGCAAATCCAAGTGGAATACCTGTGGGCAGCTATTTTACGGCACAGTGGCACAGTGGCTACCGGCTATTTTAAAAGGCTTGTGCTTTTTAGAGACGATTACACGGTGATGCGTTTAGTGCGCCACTCCTTACACAGTGTAAGCCCAGAAGCCAGCTTAGTAGCGCGCGGCGCGCGAATATCGTCTATAGCCTCCAAGATCCTACTTTTTACGTCGTCGGGAAGCTTCCTGAGCTCTTTGGGAAAGCTCCTTGTCAGCGCTGCTCTGTAAGGCAAAGTGGCTACTCACTTGAGCAGCTTTTCCACTTCCCTGCTGCTCTCAACAGCGATGTAGCCCCTTTCCTGTACTCCTCCTCAGCCCCGCGTACCCTTCTCAAGCCCTCCACCGTCCAGCAGCTCCTCAATAGTCGCAAGCACCTCCCCCACCCTGGACAGCTCCACGACAAGCTCTCTCAACAACTCCTCGGGAATGGTGACGGTCTTGGCCAATACCCAACATCGCTTCCTCAAGGCTAAGTAATTAACCTTCCTGCTGCACGCATGCAGGCGCAAAAATTCACGTAAAACCTCAGTGAAACGTGCCAATACTGAAGGGTTTGAGGAGAACTCTTCGGCGGGCGAGCTCTCAAGCTGCGAGCTACCCGCATTTTGCGCGCCGGAGAGGTAAAGGTAAACGGAGTCATCAATGTTACCGCTCAGATCCCTGAGGAGTTAAAGGCAACAAGGTACCTGGAAGGTTTTATACCTCACATAAATTTCTCCCACTCGCGCTTTATCAGCAACATTACAATGACTGGAATGATCACGAGCAAGTAATTAAACACCTTCCCTGGGGAGTCAATCGCAAAGAATATACCAAACATGATTGGTATGACACAGGACATGATTGCTACCATGGCCCCCTCTTTCATGAGTTTCCACATCCAGCGGGCCGAAACTAAAGGGAAAACCCCTATCGTTACGAGACCCAACCCTGCACCGACAGCCGCTCTGAGTGGATCTTCGCCAGGACCGTAAAGTGGCAAACCAGTTAACTCCTTGGATATTAGATTTAGCTGCTCAAATTCATAGATTGGGAAGCCAATCAACCCGGATACCATCATGGCAAGACCTCCCACAAACAGGATAATTCCAATTGCATGAAAGAAAAGAGAAAGCCCCGTTACTAAGGCTGGCCTTTCTCCGGACTTAACTGCCACCTCCCTAGCCCACCACCTCTCAATGGTCGGCGGCATGGTCTCTAATGGATGCTCCTTGAAGAATTTCTCGAGCGTTCTCATGGATCTCCACGCGGGGAAGATGAAGGCATCGCCGAGACTTGAGCCAAGAAAACTAGCAAACCAAGAGCCAAACGTACAGCCGAACAGGGCATCCGAATTGCTTAAAATCTCTAGGTTCAATTTATTCGGGCTCAGGATCTCCGCAATCATTGCAAAAACAATTAAAGCGAGGTAGAAGGGTGTTGTAACCTCGATTTTTGAACTTAGCTCCTTTATCAACTCAATGCAGGCAGGATCATCAGTGCCAATATAGAGGGCTATCATCTCCGCCGAGCTTTTTGCCCTTCCGCCCTTTTTCCTTGAGGTGAAGAGCATACTGGACAAAATCCCGGCAATAGCGGAGACCGTAGGGATGAGGCCAAAGTAATAAATAAGGAGAGTCGCAAACGAGAGAAAAAGTATTGTGCAGAGAGAAAAAGCTATAATTTCTCCAGTATACTGAGCCCTAAAGTACTCTATAGCGATCTCCGCCTGTGTAGCTCCCTCCACTGCTTCCAATGTTTTTCACCCAACACTTAAGCTTTTCCACCGAGCGTCTGCCTAGTGCATTAACATACGCGCCAGGCGTATATTGACACCTGGGCTTAGGCGCGCTAGCTGTTCGAGCTCGATGCCGAATAGCTCCGCGCCTGCATTTAACCAGAAACGTACCCATAGAGCTTGTGTTCACTGATTGCACGCTCTCTACGTCATTAAGTTTTCCTCACCTAGCTAGCGTGCAGCTAGCTAAAAGGATGAGAACAGTGCGCCCAATGGACCGCGGCCATGTATGGAAAGTTTTATTTTTGGCAGGAGTACAAGACAGCTGATGAGAGGGGAGCAAGCAGTTGCAAACGTGGAGATAACGCATGGAGGAAGAAGGATCAAGCTCAAATGCCTTGTGGACACCGGAGCTAGCTTGAGCGTAATCTCCAGAGAGATCGCTGAAGAGATCGGCGCCTTCATCCCCTTTAAAGAGCCAGAAAACCCTACGAGGTGGGGACTGCGAGCAGAGAGGGGAAGCTGAGGATAATCGGCTACTGCAGGGTTGGAGTAAGGTTTGAGGGCGTGGAGGTGCAGGGAGGGGCTGTTTTTGAGGTCGCCGAGAACCTAAGAGAGGGGTTAAACCTCGTGATAGGGAGACCTGAAATAGATAAGTGGGGCATCGTCTTTACGCCCGAGGGACCAAGGCCGAGAAGGGTGCCAATAGAGTTCGAGATAATATAGCCTCATCCTCTAATGAGTTATAACTGTGAAGCCTTTTTGGCATCTGCCAAAAAGTTTAATATCCCTCCTCGTTTTCCTTTGACGCTTCGAAGCACGCACATTCCTAGTTAGCAGGGTTAAGCCATTGTTAACTGCCTATGCGGAGATTACGAGATCCGCGGCTGACAGCTGGCTATCCTTCGTCTTAGGGTTCATTGGCCCCTCAAGTCTCGAAGCAACAGTCCTCTAAAACGCAAAAATAGCTACATCCTGTAAACAGGCACTAGGAATGTTTCTCCTATACATGCCGCGCGCTTACTCCGGCGAAGGCTATAGCCGAGGTAGCAAGAGGTAGCTGCGCCAGCAGAACTACAGCTATAGCAAATTTCTAGTTAACGTCGTACATGGAATTCTTGCTAGCGCGCGCAAGCGTGTAAAATAACTGAAAAGAGATACTTAAACAGGGTCATGGCGACTTAGAGATGACGCTCGCTTAGAGTTGAAGCACGTCTGTAACTACCTGGAAAGAGTGTAAAGTCTTTACAGTGGTATCCCAATTTGGGGTTTCCGCGACCAATAGTTGCCGAAATGGGTTTTTCTGAGCGCGCGCTCATAGCACCCTCCACTCAATAGTTTACGAAACAGCTTTCTTGAGCTTTCTAGCCTTAAAAACACATGCATAGCTCACAAATTTTTAACAACGCACGCCCTAACCATCGAGGAAGTTGATTAGATAGAGTTTTCCTGCGTAGCAGTCCCTGCGTGCTCGTCTGCGCCCATTGCGATCTTAATTTCATTCCTTCAAGAGTCACAGCACTACCTTTTTATAAAGTTCTCTAATCTAATTTGTGGATGGCAAAAAGAAGTAACAAGCTAAAAGAGGAAATACTCGACCTCCTCGAGAGGGATAAGGAATTCAGGTACGCAGTGGCAGGCTACCTAGGAATCTCTGAGCTTCTGAAGAGGCTTGACTCTCTTGAGGAAAGAATGGCGCAGCTACTTGAGGAGCAGAAAAAGCTCTGGGAGGAAGTCAGGGCTTTACGTAAAGGGCAAGAAAAGCTGTGGAGGGAGGTAAAGCGCATCCGTGTCACGACAGACAGGCTCGCTTTAAGCCTAGAGGACGAGGCGAGGAGCTTCATCGCCCATAGGCTTAAACAAGAGCTAGGAATAGATGTAAAGCTGGACCGCGTCTTCGTGAACTCAAAGGAGATAGACATCTACGGGGCAACAGGGGACATATGCATTGTCGGAGAAGCAACTACTAGGCTGGGAACAAAGCGCATCGAAAGGCTCCTCAGGAGAGTAGAGCTAATCAAACAGAGGAGACCAGACCTCCTCAGGAGGAAAATCATAAAAGCCATCTACACCTACGTAGCGGTCCCGCAAGCCATAGAGACGGCCATAAACAACAAGGTCTGGGTACTCGACTGGCAGAGAAACCTTACACCCATAGCCATCGAGGAGACAGGCTGACACTCCCGGAAGCGCGCGCTCGAACACCTTTGCTGTTCATCACTTTCAGCGCGCTTTACCTTTTCCATTAACCACTAACGCTTACTCAGATAACCAAAACATAACCTCTACTATACGTTACCTAAAGAGCAAAAGTCCCTCCACAGAAGCCTGAAAAAGGGCATCTTACGCACAGTGGTAGTTACGCGTTAAAACAGTCATGGTCACTCGCATAGCCATAATTCGAAGATTTAGCGCGCGCTAAGCTCACAGAACCCCCTATGTATCCCAGCGCGTGCCTTGGGAAATTTTCGAATTCACTGATCCTAGTATTAACTGCTCATAATGTCTTGGATTTGGTTTGTAAAAACCAATCATTGCGCGCAGCGCGCGCAGACGTGGAGCAGCTAAAAAGACAAAGGACATAGAAGCAGTAAACCCCTACCGAAGAACATCACGGAGGAATACCACCAATACGTACAAAAATTTACCCGGTAAAGCATGGTCACATTCCGGCACCTGGGAGCCAACATACACATATCGGAGAACTTAAGCGCCTCGCCGAAAGAGGCGGCGGAAAGGTTAGAATGGGAGAACACAGCACAAAATATTAGGAGGGTCATTCTCCCCTAATTCTCCTCCGCTCCCAGAATGCCGGGAAGGGATTTGAGACTCCTCGCTAATGCTCTTCGTAGCTTCTAGCGAGCTTCTCCCCCTTCACCAGCCATGTAACGCTTGGCGTGCGACGAGATGCTACAGGACGACGGGTATCTTCGCCTTCCTGATCAGCTCCCTCAAGTCCTCGAAGTCAACCCCGGCTATCAGCTGCGCAACCCTGATGTCCCCCGTCTCGATGTAGTACTTCAGGGCTGCCCTCAGCTTTGGCGGGAGCTTCTCTATAAACCCCCAATCCGCCCTCTCACGCCTAAGCCTACGAGCCTCCTCCTCCCACTCTAAGATCCTGTTAACTCCCACACGTACTCCCAGTCTTTCCTCCTAAATAAGCGTAGCGTCTCCTCCTCGTACCTCCTCAGCTCCCCAACCAGGTCCTCGACAAGCCCACGCCGCCAAGCCTCCACAATAACCTCAAATGACCTCCAGACAGTCACGCTGATACCTAGGATCCTTGGGGCGAAGTACGCCCCGCCATTCTCCGTGAGAACCACGTAACCGTACCTGAGCCCT
>Ga0080004_1181948_pt1 | contig 36556 bp, 28 predicted proteins | sample WasSprMetagenome_FD_69207 | JGI IMG/M metagenome (GOLD analysis project Ga0080004, IMG submission 69207) | Sulfidic aquatic microbial communities from Washburn Spring, Yellowstone National Park, USA - WS (SPADES assembly) (version 2) | ecosystem: Environmental > Aquatic > Thermal springs > Hot...
GTACCTCGACTCACCCCCCAGCATGTTCACCAGCTCCTCGTACATGTTTCGCAGAAGCAGCTCCCGCCTAGAGAAACCAGGTGGTACGTCTTCTTTCAACGTCCTTTCCTCGACTTTCCTAGCTATCTCAGCTACAATAGAAGGTGGAACATCCGCTTTCAGTAGTTCTCTTTCTAACTCTCTAAGTATCTTTCTGTTAGAGGCTCTGTCTATTACAGCCTCACGCTTGACCAGCGCTACAACCCTCAGCAGACCCTTCCGCAACTCTTCCATGGATAGGAACGCGCTGCGCGAGCGCAGGGGTATTTAAGGCTTTCTCTATTCGCTGGGCAAAGCGTTTTGCGTGCCTCAGGCGTGCGCTAAGCGCGGGAGCTTGCGATCTAGTATCCGTCGCGCGCAGGCATATACATTACCTTTTTCTTTAACTTTCTGGTTAAAAATTTTTACTTTCAGTCTACTTTGGGCAGGGTTTATAAACCCCCGCCTCGCCTTTCAAGCTGTGAGCCGCGGAAACAACGCGGCGGGAGAGAGCGCGGTGAGGGGGCTGGAGCGCGCGCGGCCCACCCCGAGTGAGGGGTGGGATCGTGGGAGGGGTTGAGAGACGAAACGGGACCACCCCGGGCCGGGCAGGCGAGTCTTCAAACTGAAAACAAGTAAGAGTATAAGAGGAAAGTTAAAAGATTTCTATGATATGTTAACGTTTCTTCTTCAGCAGGTCGAACTTCCGAAAAGCACGTTTAGGTACAGGGAGGAATGGGAGAACAGTTTCGTAGAGGTCGTCCACAACCGCTTGAAGAGCGGGAAGTGGCTGAGACCGAAGAAGAAAAAGAGGAAGAACGAAAAAAGAAAAAGAAAGAAAAACAAGAAACCTATCCCGAGGAGACCACCGTACTTGCTTACGGTGCGCTTTATTCTGACCACTAACGAGCAGCGGGGTCGCGGGGAAGCGCCAGTGGTCGTGGATCTGCGCAAGAGGGAGCTGAGGATTCCTTGCATCGGCGTAGCGGTGCCTATTCCGGAGCGCTTAGTGAAGGCGTTAGAGGAGGAGAACAGGTTGGAGCCGCGGTCCGAGTTCGCTGTGCAGCTGTGCAGCGACGGTCGGTTGCGGATCATCGCGAAGCGAGCTCTAGAGCCGCGCCCGCCCGAAGAAGTCCCGCTAAGAGTACTCGCGGTCGACGAAAACTCTCGGTACGGCTTCGTGGTGGCGGTTTTCGACTTCGACTCCAACGGCTACTGCCGCTTGACGCACTTCGAAGTTTTCAAGCCGCCGAACCACGGCTACCGCGAAGGAATCGTAGCAGCGTTGAAGAGCTACGCGGACAAGCCCGCTGAGGCGTTCGAGCAGCTCTCCGAGCTTCTACCGCTGATCCCAACGCCGGGCGACGCCGAGAGGCTGGCGCGCAAGACGCTGGCGAGGAAGAAGAAGCTGAACGACGCTTTCATCGAGAGCTTCGTAGCGCGCGTGCGCGAGCTCATTAGGGAAGCGCTAAGGCGGGGAGCCGCCGTGACCATAATCGTGGATCCCATCGATGAGGGTTCTCTGCGAGGGACACCGCTGCAGGGGACGCTGCTGCGCACACGGGAGAGGTTGGAGAATCTATCAGCGTACGAGGGCGCGCACTTCGCGGAGCTGCGGGCTTCAGGAAAGCTGTGCCCCCTCTGCGGCGCTGAGGGAGTGGAGAACGGGCATAGGGTGTTCAAGTGCCCAAGCTGCGGAGCCACCTGGGACAGAGACAGGGCTGCGATAGCGAACCTAGTGCTACGGTACTTGAGGGGGTTGTACAAGGAGGAGTGCCAAGACGCCGATCCCTTACGTCTCATAGATGCAGCACGAGCATGGTTGAAGAGACACCCTGGCCTCCTACTGCGCACGTAAGCCCCGTTCCCGAGGGGGCGGGGGTCCGCCATCGCGGCCCGTCCCCCGAAGGGGCCCAGCGCGCGGGCCAAACCGTGACGGATGAACCCGCCGCGAGGCGGGCGAGGAGGCTCCCGCCACCAAACGGCGGGAGAGCCCCCAGAAGGGGGGAGGATGCGGGCGCGCGCGCATGAAAGTGAGAGTGCCTGGAACTATCTGGCGAATACCCAACCGATAGTGAGCGTTAAAATATTTAAACCCCCCAAAGGACTGCTTCCCTGACAAGCCATGAAAAAACTAAGAGACTTCGAGGAAGAGGAGGAGTGGGAGGAAGAGGAGGAAGAGGAAGAGCTCGAAGAGTGGGAGGAAGAGGAGGAAGAGGAAGAAGAGTGGGAGGAGGAAGAAGAAGAGGAAGAGGAGTGGTAGGTTAGGGAAGCTAACCGGCTCCTATTTTATTGAATTTCCTTTTAGATTTTTATCAGATAAGTTCTGATAGATCCATTACAAGCTTGCTTATCTTGTACAGGTGATTCCGAGCCCCCTCACTAATGTTTGAATTGCTAATTGACTGTAGAACCTCCGCGCACCCCACTTCCGCTCTTTCGCGGAGGAAGCTGGAGATTACAGCCTCTTGACATCTCGCAACAACCTTCGCGGTCTCAGTCAGCCCTGAGGCTGGTGTAGAGTAGGTCATGCGCTCGGCTTCATCGCCGATCTCCTCCAGGAGCTTTGCCACCAGCCTGGCATCCACCAGGAACAAACGCTCCTGCCCGCTCACAACGGGTGACTGTACAGCACTCCGTATCAAACGCACTGCCAGGAAGTAGAGCCTGTCAAGCCTATCGTCGCGGCTCCTGACCGACTCTAGAGCGGCGGTATCGCCGGATTCGAGAGCGGCAGAAGCATCGATGTACATGCTTCTAGATATCGAATCCATCCTTGAGAGAACACCTTTCACGTCGTACCCGTCTTTAACAAAGCACTGCAAGACGAGTTTTTTGTCGCTTTCATCGACGACCTCGAGTCCCACAAGAAGTTTTAGCAACCTTTCGAGACCGCCTTTCAGCAGGTCCTTCGACGGTTTTTCCACCTCAATAACCTCGTAGCCGGCTAGGTAAGCTTTTATCACATCCCGCGCGCTACCTCCCTCGATCCTCTTCGCTTTTGCTTTCTCGCTTTCACCCTTTAACGGTTTCAAAAGCAAACCACCTTCAACGACCTCCGCCACCACCACGCTCCCGGACCCGAGCCCCTTGCTTTCAACCCATCCGCGCGGCAAAGACACGTAGATGCTGTTGCCAACCTTTACGAGACGCCTGTATTCGCTCCTCGAAACCGACATAGCCAGCAAAACTCCGCGACGAAAACGGTTAAAAAGCGAGCGATGGCGCGGAGCCCCGCTTCCTTTCGAACCGGGGGCCTGCCGGTTCCCGCCGGCTGCCGCAGCTTCATTCCCAGCGCGCTGCGCCAGTCGCTGCGGGCACCAGCTACAGCCGGCCGCTCTACCGCTGAGCTACGCGGGGCGTGGTCCCCGCGCCCGGAATGCTCGGGAAGCGGGGCTCCAGGCTATCCTTGCGCCTTCAGGGACTTTTAAGCTTAGCGTCAAAGCGGGCTAAGCGAGCTATGAAAAGGGCCGTTTGAGAGCGCTTAAAACAGCTGTGTCTAACGCAGCCACAATCCTCACTCTTTTAGCTCCAGAACCTCAATACCGGTGTTTCTCCTTCGGGAGATAGCGACCGCTACGGCTATAACAGCGAGAGCACCGACGGCTAGGTAGAGCTCGCGCGGCACAAAGCTGAAGGCGACGTAAGAGCCTCCGCCTTTTACTTCGAGCGTCGAGCGGAGCCCGAGCTCCGGCACCGTAATCTCGTAGAGACCCGGCTTTAGGTCCAAAGCCGCTGTTCCGTCGTCGCCCGTCCTCGCCGAGAGCTCTACGGGTCCCTTCACCTCGATGAGGGCTCGAGCTATAGGCCTCCCGAAGAAGTCTACGATCTTCACAAAAACTCTAGTCAAGTTCGATACGATCACGTAGCTGCTTGAGCTTGCGTCGACGTTGACTACACCCCCGGCAATTGCAACACCCCCCTTGGATATCACGTAGCTGTAGCGCCCAGCTGGGATATCCTCGAAACGAGCCTTCCCATCGACCTCTTGTGAAACGTACTGTGCACGCTCATCCTTCAGCGTGACCGCGTAGCCGGCAACCTTGTCTCCATTTGGGTACACCACCGTTACTTCGAAATCCACGAGAGTGGTGTTCACAGTCAAGTACGCGTCTCCGCTTTCGACCCTCAGGCCGGCACGCCCCACTTCCCTGCCGCCCGAGAGCACGCTGACTAGGTACTCGCCTGGCGGTACAGCTTCAAAAACGCAAGAGCCTTTCGCCACGTAAGCGAAATCTCTCATCGCGCTCCCAACACCTATCAGAAAGGCCGTCGCGTTGTTCACAGGTTCGCCTTTCGCGTCGACAACGTCCACCAATACACTGTAGCTGTAGACAGGCAGCACCACCGTCGGCGAGTACCCGTATAGGCTCAGGTTGTACGCCGAAACCCCCCTCCTGTACGCAGTCGCTGTAACCGCGCCGCTCGATCGTGAGATAGTTATTGTGGCGCGCCGACCCGCAGCCACTCGGTTATTTTCGACGACGTAGTCGTAAGGCCCAGGGTTGACGACGTCGAAGCTGCAAACGCCTGTTGCCAGCTTGAAACCAGGGAGCGCTCTCAGCAGCGCTGGGTTGCTGGGGAACACTCGGCCCAGCACGTCATCCGCTACGGTGTAACCCTGGAGTTCAAGCTGACACCCAGCCGGCAGGTTCGCGTAGATGTACATCGCGCTTGATGCCTTTTTGACATCCGTTAGGTAGTAGAGAGGGGCTGCTCTAAGCTCCACGGCCGCGTTCTGTAGCTGCTTTATTAAGGGTTGAAGCGCTTCCGTTGCAGCTAGGAAGGAAGCGCTCCACAGCGTCACATTCCCCGTAGAAAGAGGTATGTTAATCGGTTCGCATGCTGTAACCGTGAGCTTCAACCCTACAAGGAGATCGATCACGCTGGTGTTCCTCAGGAGAGAGCTCACTAGGTAACCCCACACACGCTCACCTTCCTTATCGTTTAAAGCGTACACTGGGGGTTTCGCGGCGTACTCTGCGAAGCTTATAGAGAGCGTTTTGGGCACGAAACCAAGCCTGGTAAAGTTGATCCACACGAAATCCTCAACCACGATAACCCCTTCATCCACCTTAGGCACCACCGCTACACCGTCTACGGCGACCCCGGAGGGCTTGAAGGGAGTAGCCGCGTCCACTCTCACGAGAACGCCTAGCGCGTCCCTCTGTGGGCTCAGCTCCAGCTTGCAACCTTTCCGCCACTCTAAAAGAAGGAAATCGCTAGCGTACTCTCCGCCAACCTTCCAATACTTCACTTCGACCACGAACAGCTTGGGCGGCTCAGCTAACGCCGCAGCTCCAGCGGCTAGCAACGCTATCAACAGCAGTGCGAGACGCACGAGCATGATAACCATCTAGGGTCCTGTTTAGGTAGCCCACCGTTCCCTCTGTTATGACCGGGGTATTCTCCGAATACTCGCTTTAGCGGGCGCTTAAGCCGTAGTTTGGTACTAGCGCTCGCAGGCATCTAATCAGCGATAAGATAATTAAGATCCGTGTAAGAGGAACTTTGAGGTGCATGCTGGGTAGACGGAGGGAGGTCGACGCGGCCGAGCTGGTGAATAGATTGGAACAGTTAAGCAAGGAGATAAACTCTCTAATTTCTAAGCAAAGCGATGCGGTAGGTGCTAGAGTGGCGGAATCACTTAGGGCGATGCAGGCGCAGCTCGTAGCTCTGCTGGACGAGCAGAGGGCTATTCTGGCAGACCTCGTCGATTTGCTTCAAAGGCAGAGGGGGGAGCTGGAAGGAGCTCGAGCTAGGTTGGAGGAAAACGCTGCAAAGCTGGCGGATGCGAGTTCAAAGCTGGAGGCGGGGGTTGCCGAGCTGAGCCGTGTCTCGGGCGACCTAACGAAAAGCTTGGAAGTCCTGAACGAGCGCTTGACACCAGCGCTCCAAGCGAGCGCCGAAACGTTAGCCGAACTCAAAAGGATCCTTGAAGAGACAGGAAAAGCTAGCGCTAGGTGGGAGGAGGAGCTCGTAGGAGGCGCTAGAGCGCTCGTAGAGGCCGCAGAAAGGTACACAAAGGCTGTGGACGAGTACGCGAGTGCAGCAGCTAAAGTCAAAGCAATTGAAGAACGTGAAAAGGAGCTTGCGGAGAGGGAAGCTAAACTGAAAGAACTTGAAGAACAATTGAAGAAATGGAGTGAATCTTTATCTGATAAAGAATCTAACATAATGAATATTATCGAAAACTTGGTGAAAACCGTCAACGAATTGAACGCTAAAACAGAGGCCGTGTATGAGCTAAAGGATATCGCTTCAGCGCTTTCATCAACGCGCGAAGAATTCGCAAAAATAATCGGAGACGTACATGCAAGCTACATGGAAATGCTAAAAAGACTAGAAGATACAACATCAAACACACTCAATATAACACGCGACGAATTCGCAAAAACACTCAACGAGACTCGCGCGAGCTACATGGAAATGCTGAAGCAACTTGAAAGCACCACTTCAAACACTCTTTCATCAACGCGCGAAGAATTCGCAAAAATAATCGGAGACGTACATGCAAGCTACATGGAAATGCTAAAAAGACTAGAGAAAGAATTGAAAGAGCTTGCGGAGAAAAAAGCAGAACTGGAAAGTTTTAAAGCCTCCCTAGTAAGCGAAAACGAACGTATAAGATTGCAAAAAACTGAGCTTGCGGAGCGGGAAGCTAAACTGAAAGAGCTTGAAGAGCAGTTGAAAAAATTGGATGAAAAGTTAAAGAATTGGGAAGATACTCTTAGATCAAAAGAAGAGGAAGTGAACAAAAGAATAGAAAAAATAACAGAATGGGAAAAAGAATTAAATGAAAGAGAAAATAGGTTAAACAAACTTCTAAATAGATATGAAATAATGAGAAGAGAATTAGAAGAAAAAGAGAAGAATTTAAAAGAACTTGAAATGGCTATCAATAAAGAAAAAGAATCTATCGAGGAAAAATTAAAGCCGCTTAGTGAACTAAATCAACTAGAGATGAAACTAAAAGAATGGGAAAAAAGATTAATAGAAAAGGAAAAAGAACTTATAGGGTACCAAAGATCTCTGCTTACTAAAGAGAACTTACTGAACGAGCTTAGGGAGAGGTTACAGGTTAAAGAAATGGAGTTGAAAGGTAGAGAAGAGGAAATCGCTAAAAGTTTGAAGAAACTGAGCGAGCTTGAAATTAGAGTTAAAGAACTCGAAAGCGAAAATAAACGTTTGAGGGAAGAACTGGCTAGGAAAGAGGAAGAGTTGAAAGCCCTTAGAAGCCTATTAGAGTAAAAACAAAGTAATTTCTTTCCTAAAACTTTCGTTTAGCCACGAGTATTAACTTTACGTTTATAATCCAGCGAAGTATGTGACAGCAACCAATGCAGCGAATATTATTGAAAGCAAAATAAAGCCTAGAGCTAGGCCTTCTACAAGCTTGAATACCAGGCTTTCCCCCCATTCGGGTTCCTCGTCTTTCGCGGCGTTATATGCGAAGAAAGCTAAAACCGCAGATAGAAGCGTTAGGATGAGTGGTAGAATTTTCGAGAAAAAGGGCGGCAACGTTGGACTCTTGCTGAACCCCTCGGTCAACATCCATGTTGCAAGTAACGGTAGTAAAGGGGCTAGTGTAAGCGCCGTTAGAATTTTGCTCGGCAGCTGCGTTTCAACCACCAAGGGAGGGGGTGACGCCCCCACTTAAAGGATTGCTAAACCTTCCTGGAGGAGCTTAACCATGCATAATGGAAGCGCCTATCATATGGTTACACTTGCTTGCGAACTCCGCGGGGAGAGGGTGTCGCTTCGCGATACCGTATGTCTGCTAGCTGGTTTCTGAAGAAGAGGGCCGCGCTCCAGATACCATAAGGAGTTTCACTTCGGTCAGATCGTTAGTAACTTTTTGCTCTATTTCTGATAATTTTAATTCTAAAGAATATATTAATAAACTCATTTCGTTTATTTTAGATTTTAATTCTATAATTTCCTCTTTCAAAGATTTAACTTCCTCTATCGTCTGGAGACTTCTCTCTTTTTCTTCTAGTTTAAATGCTTCTATATCTTTTACCATGCTGTCTACGTTGTTGGAGAGGGTGCTTAGCTTTGAGCCTAAACTGCTAAGTTCTAAATCTAATAGTGCTTTTACGTTAGATTGCATTTTGTTAAGTAATTCGCTAGTTAATTTTGTAAACTCCTGGTACCGTTCTATCATGACGCGCCTTTCGTCGTCTATTAATCTCTTGTTGGTTTCGAGCAGCTGAGCTAGCTTTGAACTCTCTTCTTTGAGCTCCGCTATTTGTTTGTTTAACGTTTCAACTTGCAGTTTTAACCCACGAACCCCGTCGCTAAGCCTACGGATGCCGACAGCTAGCGCTGGGAGGACCTCCTCCTCGAGCTCCACGTACTCGATCTCGCTCATTACGTGTAGGAACGCTTAAGGGTCGTTATATTTTAAGCGTCTAGAAAAGGAGCACGCTACCTGTACCGAAGACGCGGTTGCTTGCCGATCACCATCCGCGAGAGAGATGGGCTTCGGCTACAGCTAGAAAAAGCGCCCGCTAGTAGTGGTCACTCCGGCTCGTTTTCCCATCCTTTTCCTTCTAGGTCTCTACCGAACTTTATGGCGAGAGCTGCTAGAACCACCGCGGCAACGGTGAGCGCCACGCCAACGTTGACGAAGATGCCGCGGGCTTGGGGTGTCGGCGCTTGCCATGGGTAACCGCCTAGAATGAGCTTAGTGTCGCCCAAGGGTATCGAGAGGGGCGTCCAGTAGAGGATCAGCGCCACGGCTAGAAGTACGATCACGATCAACGTGGTAGCTCTCATGCGATCACCCCACTAGGGTCCGATCGTCGCGAGACGTTCATTGTTCACACACCCTGGGACGGCTTCTTCATCCCCGTGGTGCAGGGAGGCAGCGTTATTAAGGGTTTTTCCACAGCGAGAGAATACTTTCAGGAACATCTCTATCCCGGTGAGCCTTTTCTTCCCCAAAGAGCTTCTTAAGCGTGTGAGCTCCCTGCTTATCGACAGGGAGAAACTCTCAAGCAGGTATGTGCCACCGAAACTCCCCTATAGAGATGAGCAACTCGCGATACTGAGGAGTTTCCTTAGCGATGTGGTGCGAGGCGAAGCTGCTAGCCCCAGAGTGGCTGTTCTGGTGGGTCCAACAGGCACAGGAAAGACATCCAGTGTAATGCTCCTCCACAGGACGCTTATAGAGGAGGAGCGCGCGCACGCTTTTGCTCACATAAACATGAGGATGGCCGGTGATACGCCTTTCCAGATTTTCGCCGCTCTCTACGAGAGCGTAGCTGGCACCCCTGCTTCGCGCAGCCTAAGCGCATACGAACTGCTTAAGGAAACTTTCAGCGTGCTCAAGCGGGAAGGGGTGCCAGCCTTACTCGTTTTCGATGAGGTCGAGTTTCACGCAAAAAGCGCTCTCCGCAGCGCGATATACACGTTAACGAGGTTACACGAGCTGCAGCTCGTGCAGGCAGCTTTGGTGTTTATCGCGAGAAACATGGACTGGTTGAAGCTTCTGGACCCTGCCGAGCGGAGCTCGCTGGGCAACTTCATTGTAAGGTACCCCCCCTACAGCAAGGAGCAGCTCCTGGGGATATTGGCGTATAGAGCTCAAGAGGCCTTTAAGAGCGGCGCTGTAGGGCATGATGTACTCAGCTGGCTCGCTGAGTACACGCACGCTTACATGCAAGGTGATGTTCGAAGAGCGCTGGATACGCTCCTGTTAGCAGCGCTGTTAGCGGAGCAGGAGGAGGCCCCTAAGGTGGAGGTTCGCCACATCGTAGCAGCCCTTAAACAGACAGAGATCTTTGTAGCTCCGGCTGACGTAGAGCGCTTGACAGTCTACGAAAAGCTAACGCTGTACGCCGCTCTGCGCGCCTCTAGGGTGAACCCTTACGCCAGACTAAGCGAGGTACGGGAGGAGCTGCTCTCTCTCACCGAGCAGCTGGGTTTGGAACCCCCAAGCCAAGAGGAGTTTGAAGATATCGTGCAGAGGCTAGTCGATATGGGGGCCCTGCTGGCTGAAGGCCCAGCGAGAATAGCGCCCGCTCCCACTCTTAACGCGGACGCTGTGGCATCGATTCTCAAGGACTCCGTAAGCGCGCGCACACCCACATCTCGCTCTTCATCCTAGCGTCTGAGCGCCCCCGTTAGGGGGTACTCATGGGCTTTGCGCCTTACAGCGCTTCACCGCCTCTTCAGCCCCGCGCGCCGGTGCCCACAGGGGAGGTTTCCCCAGAGGGGGTGCCTCCCCCGGGAACGGGTCTCTCTAATTAACTAGAGCGGCACGCGCTAGGGGCTTTTAAAGCTTTCCCAGAGTAGACTGAAAGTAAAAATTTCGATCCAAAAAGTTAAAGAAAAAGATAAAGAATATTCTCACACAGTTAGGCTGGCGAAATGATGGAGGCAATAAAGAAAATAGAGGCTGCAGCTGCGCGAGCAGCTGGACGACCTAGGGGTCGCTCGGTATCTCGAGCGCGCGTGCACGTTAAATAAATCTGAGTGGGCCGGGTGATGAGCTACCGTGATAATGGTCGACTATCGGGAGAAAAACAGCGGTGTGGTGGAGGAGTTGGCGAAGCTTGGAGCGCCTATGCGTTTTGAGAAACTGGACGTGGGGGATTACCAGATCGCTGGAGAAGTCATTATTGAGAGGAAGAGTTGCAACGACTTCGTGTCGTCAATCATCGACAAGCGCCTTTTCGAGCAAGTTCGCTATATGCTCCAGGCGCAGCTCAAGCCCGTTGTCATCGTGGAGGGGGACTTCGCTGAAACGTTGGCTTACAGAAGAGTTGGTTACCCTCAGGTTTACGGCGCTATAGCGGCGCTTGTAGACATGGGAGTATCGGTACTGCGCACAGGCCGCCCAGCAGAGACAGCCTACGCGATCTACTACATTTACAAGCGCCGCGTGGAAGCTCCTAAAAAAGGGTACCTCCAACCGGTGAAGGTGAAGATTGTGAAGAGCAACAAGAGCATCGAAACTGTTCAGCTTAACATGGTAGCCGCCATACCGGGTATAAGCCGCGAGCTCGCCCACAGGATCTTAATGCACTTCAAGACTCCAAGAAAGTTCTTCAAGGCATCGCCGGCAGAGCTCAGGAGAGTGGAAGGGTTGGGGGAGGCTAGGATAGCTAAAATTTTGGAAGCTCTAGATACGGTGTACCCTCCGGTTTACATGAGTGAAGGCAACCCGAGCGCCGATGGCTCCTGAACCCTACCGAGCGAGTGAGGATACTGTACTTTTAGCCAAAGCTCTCGAGTGCATCGACGGAAGCTACAGGCTAGCGGGGGAGATAGGCTGCGGAACCGGTTTCATCACCGAAGTTCTGTCCTCGATGGCAGAAGAGGTTGTCTCGTCCGACATAGACGTCGAGGCAGCGAGAGAAACCTGGTCGAGAGCTAAACGAAAGGGGTTTGACTGGAAGGTGCACGTGGTGTGTTGCGACAGGTTGGAAGCAATAAGGGAGGGGGAGGTCTTCCAGCTGACCGCCTTCAATCCCCCCTACCTACCCGGTGAAGAGGAAGACGCTGCTACCAACGGTGGTCCTTCAGGTGTTGAAATCCCCCTTTCCTTCCTCGAGTCGGCCGTCAGGAAATTGGCTAGAAACGGGCTTATAGTACTCCTGCTCAGCTCGCTATCCGATTGGCTACGGGCTCTGGAGGAGTTAACCATAAAGGGGTTTCGCGCGAGCGTGCTCTGCGCGAAGAGCGTAGGGATTTTCGAAGATCTTTTAGTTGTTGTAGTTTTACGTTCCGCTCCTAGAAGCTCCGCTGGCTCGTGATATACCGATCCTTACGGCGAAGCCATCTAAATCCCAATCTTGCACGAGCTCGCCTCCAACAGCTTCGGCGTTTCCGAGGATCTTCAAATTGGTTGCTCTCACTTCCCTGACGATGTAATCAGCTTTTTCCTCAACAGCCCGGGCTACTTCGCTCGGCGCGTAGATCGCAAGATCGATAAACGCGTCAACAGGGAGTTTCAACATTTTACGCATGAACTGAACTCTCCTGACGATATCGCGTGCCAAGCCCTCAACTACCTCCTCGGCGCCGAGCTTGACTTCGAGCGCTACGATCGCATCTTCCAGCGCCTCAGCTACGAAGCCCTCTTTCACAGTCTCCTCGAACTTCACCATATCCTTCGAGACTGTGTACTCGCTGCCACCGGGAGCTCGTAAAATAGCGAACCCTTTGCTCTCAAGCTCGTGCTTGAGCTGTAGGGCGTCGACAGCTTTTAAGGCTTCGACCACTCGCGGGGCTTCCGAGCGGAAAGCAGGCCCTATGATGCTATAGGCAGGTTTGACCTCCGTCTTGGAGATCGACCGGGCTTCCAGCGAGGGTAAGACAAGCACTTCCTTGACGTTAGCTTGTGCTGAGACCACCTGGCGCAAAGCTGCTACAGCGCTCTCCACGCTCTTGCTGTCGGTGAACACGTACATGCGCGGTAGAGGCACCCTCAGCTTGATTCCAACTTTCATCCGTGCCGCCCATGCCCGCTCGACGAGCTTCCTCGCGAGCGCCATATGCCGCTCAAGCTCCTCGTTGACGTACTGCTCGACCGGCTGCGGCCACTCGAGCATGTGAACGCTCTCCGGGTCTCCTTCCACCCTAAAGGACTGCCTGTAGATCCACTCGGTCGCGAACGGCATGAAAGGCGCTGCGAGTGTAAGGAACCTCCTAAGCGCGTAATAGAGGACGGAGTATGCGGCGAGCTTATCCGGGGTGTTCTCCTCAATCCAGACTCTCGGCCTCGCTAGCCTGATGTACCACCGGCTGACATCCTCAACGATGAAATCTCGCAGCGCCCTTGCGGCCCTGTGTAGTTCGTAGTTCTCCAGGTACTTAGTAACCTCAATCGTGAGCCTTTCGACCCGCGATAGAAGCCACCTATCCTCAGGCCGCATAACGTCGAGGTACTTCTCAACCGGGTGCTCTTTCGGGTTGAAACGGTCGACGCTCATGTACGTAGAAGCGAAAACGTAAACGTTCCAGAGTACGTTGAGGTCGTCGAAAACCTCCTCTAGCCCTTTCCACGAGAAGCGAAGGTCTTCCCACACGGTATTGCGCAGCACGTACCACCTCAGCACGTCCCTCCCGCCCTTTTCAAACCCCAGAACTTGGTCGGGCGCTACGTAGTTGCCAAGCGACTTGTGCATCTCCCTACCTTTTTCGTCTAGCACAAAGCCGTGCATCACCACACGCTCGTAGGGCGTCTCCCCGAAAGTGAGCAAGCCGCACCGCATTAGCGAGAAGAACCACCCAGCTATCTGGTCGTGACCCTCCACGATCACATCTACCGGTTTCATTCGCTCGTAGAGCTCCTTGTTGAGGGGGTAACCCAGCGAGGCGTAGAACGCCACACCCGAGTCGAGCCACACATCTAGGACGTCCTCGACCCTTCTCATAACCCCCCCGCACGCGGGACACGCGAACGTGACACCGTCGATCCAAGGCCTATGCAAGTCGGGTAGATTCACCTTTCTGCCAGCTAACTCCTCGAGCTCTTTTAGCGAGCCGACCACTACCCTTTTACCGCACCTTTCGCACACCCATATCGGAGCCGGAGTACCCCAGTACCTCTGCCTCGAAATAACCCAGTCTCTCAGCCCTTCAATCCAGCCTCGGAAGCGAGCGGTGCCGGCCCACTCGGGTATCCACAGTACACGCTGAGCTTCCTCGAGGAAGCGTTCCTTAAGGTGCGTCACTCTGATGTACCACTGGGGGGTCGCTCTTAACAACAGAGGCGTTTTACACCTCCAGCACACGGGGTAGCGGTGGCTAATCCTCCCTTCATGGAATAGGTAGCCCTTCGCCTTGAGATCGGAGATTATCTCCGCGTTCGCCTCCCATACGCGCTTCCCCGCGTACTTGCCGGCCTCCTCTGTGAAAAGCCCCCGATCGTCTACAGGGGATAGCACTGGCAGGCCGTACCTCTGTCCGACCTCAAAATCCTCCTCGCCGTGTCCAGGTGCGCAGTGGACGAGCCCAGTCCCCTCCTCGGCGCTCACGTACTTGTCAGAGAGAACTACTTTGTGCGCCACTCTCCTCTGAGTCTCGATCTCGTCCTCGAGCGGGTGCTTGTACCTCAGGTTCTCGAGCTCCCTACCTCTCACGCTACCGACAACAGAGTAGCTTGTTATTCCCGCTTCCCTCATAACAGCCTCCAACCTAGCCTTGGCTACCAGCAGCTTCTCACCCTCGACTTCGACCCACACGTACTCGAAGTCGGGATGCGCCATAACCGCCACGTTCGCCGGTAGGGTCCAGGGCGTTGTCGTCCAGATCAGCAGGTAGTGCCCCGGCTTGCCTTCCACGGGGAATTTCACGTAGGTTGAGGGGTCCGTGACAACCCTGTACTCGGTCACCTCGTAGTCGGCCAGCGCCGTCTCGCAGCGAGGACACCAGTGGACAACTTTCAACCCTCGCTCGAGGAGGCCCATTTCCTCCGCTCGCTTAACCAGCCACCAAGCGGATTGGATGTACTCGGGGTTTAGCGTCATGTACGGTCTAACCCAGTCTAGCGAGACGCCGAACTCCTCGAACCATCTTGTCATTGAGTTCGCGTTCCTAAGGGCGAACTCCTTACACCTTTCTATGAATTTATCTACACCGTACTTTTCTATGTCTTTTTTAGTTTTAAATCCTAACTCTTGTTCCACCTTTACTTCGATCGGCAGCCCGTGACAATCGTAACCGGGCTTGTCTACAACACAGTAACCTCGGGCCCGGCGGTACCTCACGATGACGTCCTTCAGGATTTTGTTCCATAGTGTACCTATGTGCGGCGTATCGGAAGAGGGGTATGGAGGCCCATCTAAGAAGTAAAACTTACTAGCATCGCCAAGAGATCCCCTAATCCTTTCGTATACGTCATTTTGCTTCCAGTACTCTAGAATAGCTTTTTCCAAGATCCTAGGTCTATATTCCTGTTCTAGAGGTCGCACGCACGTTAAGCTCTCCTCCACAACGACGCCGCGCCATACCCCGCTTTTAACCCGTTCGCTGGGTCCCGCGGATAATGGCGTTCACCGAACCTATCCTCTTTAGGGTAAAATAAACCTTACGCAGAGTGCTGTAATGCATATTGCAAGCGCGAATCCTTCTATTGTCTTGCTCAAATATCTCCAAAGTTCTTCCACTCAGCATCCTGTTGGTCCAGACTCTTTCCCACAGCTGTGTTATCTGCCCGTGGAGGCCAGTTGCACCCGAGCAATCGCGCGAAAGCTATTTACCCCCCCTTGCGAGGTGCTCGGTGGGCCGGTAGCTCAGCCTGGGAGAGCGTCCGCTTCGCAAGCTCCCGCCGAGGCAGCCGAGAGCGCGGGAGGACCCGGGTTCAAGTCCCGGCCGGTCCACCATCACCAAAACGCTGCCTTCGCGCTTAGCAACAGTTTTTACCGGCTCTTCATCCCCCATTCTTGTGGACGTAAGAAGCCTTAAGGAGGACCCAGGGTTAGCGGGATCGATTAGGGAGCTTCTGAACTTAACCCTCGGCAAGGATTTTGTTGATCGAAGGTTTTTCAGGAAGATAACGGCTGAAGATCCGAATTTTGACCCTAGGTTCGCTCTCGCCTGTGTAGAAGGGGGTAGAGTTACGGCTGCGGCCCTAGGTGTTATGAGAACAAAAGAGCCTAGGCAGGTTGTAGAGCAGCAGAAAAGCGTAGCTTGGATCAAAGCTTTAGCGGCCGTTCCCGAAGCTAGGGAGATTCTTAAAGAGCTTGTTGGGATCCTAGAGGGAGAGTTCGTCAGAGAGGGGAAGCGGCAGGTGAGGTTTTCGGATTATGCGAGCTGGTACCTCGCTCCAGGTGTAGACTTGGAATACGATTGGTTGCTTTCGTTGCTTATACAGTCAGGTTTCAGGAAAGTTGGAGAAGCTGTTAACTACGAGGTCGATATGAGCTTATTCTACTATCCAGAGAGAGTTAAGGCGCTAGCATCGGAGCTGCACAGGCGCGGCGTGAATATTAGAAGAGCTAGCTTAGGTGAGCGTGAGCTCATCGGGAAGTGGGTCGAGGAGAAGTTCTCACCCTTCTGGCGCGTAGAGTTAGAAATGGCTCTCGCAGCCGAAGACGGGGGCGTCCTGGCAGCAGAGTCCGATGGAAAGATTGTAGGCTTCTCTGTCTACGGCGCGCTCCGGCCCGACTTCTTCGGTCCCATAGGCGTCGATCCAGACGCTAGAGGAGGGGGTATTGGAACAGTTCTGCTTTTTGACACGCTAACGTTGATGAGAGGGGAGGGCGTGCGCGTAGCGACAATACCTTGGACGACGCACTTGACATTTTACGCTCAGGTACCTGGAGTTTACAGGGTGAGATCCTTCGCGGTGCTAGCCAAGAACCTACCATGAGCGAAGCTGGTGTTGACGAAGCTGGTAGGGGGCCAGTCATAGGCCCTCTCGTAATAGCGTGCGTGGTTCTCAACAGTACCGGTTTGGCGTTCCTCCGTAGCTACTTGAGAGATTCGAAAGAGCTCACGCCACGAGCTCGTTCTAGGATCTACCGGCTGATTTTATCAGCCGCAGATGAAATCAAGGTTAGGGTTTTAGAGCCGCGCGAGATAGATCAAGCTGTTGAAAGCTTTGAGCGCGGTCTGAACGAGCTGGAGGCTGTAGCGACAGCTGAGCTGATCGACTCCCTCGAACAGCACGTTGAAACCGTCTACGTGGACTCTCCTGATCCCTTGCCGGACAGGTACGCAGAGATGATCGGCTCGCGCTTACTGCGCTCAACGGCGTTGGTGGTGGCAGCTAATCACGCTGAATCGTTGTTCCCGCACGTAGCTGCAGCGTCGATAGTGGCTAAAGTCGAAAGGGACCGCGCGATCGAGGAGCTCAAACGCGAGTACGGAGATTTCGGTTCAGGCTACCCTTCCGATCCGAAGACAAGGCGTTTCATCCAGCAGCTAGCAAGCCAGGGGCGGGAGCTCCCGCCCATAGTTAGGAAAAGCTGGAAAACGCTGGACAAGCTCGCGCACTAGGCTAAGCTGCCGGTTTCAGAAGTTTATCCACGCCGACCTCCTCGACCCGCCCTTCCCTCAGAACCGAGACTCGTCTACCCTCGAGCGCCGCGGCCAGCACCAGCGCGGCGCTCAATAGGCCGTCGTCTGAGTCCACAGCTACAACATCCGCTTTAGCCATAGCCACCCTGACCTCGTTTACCAGCCCGTCGAGCGACGCGCTCTTGAGGATCAGAACTTCGATCGCTGGAGGCCTCAGCCCGAGACTCCTGAGTCTGCCCCTGACTTCTCTGGCTAATGTACCATCCCCTTTCCTGCTGACAAGCACAACTAGCTGAGGGTGGTAGTGGCGCACCAGCTCGACCACATTGCTTACATCCGCCTTAACGGGCGCCATCAATCTAACGCGCATCGAAGCCCACTCGAGCACGAGATTCCTGACATAGGCTGTGACCTCCTGAACGTAGCTTTGCGAGAACTTCGTGTAGACGGAAAGAGGTTTCACGAAAAGCGTGATGCCGCAGAACTCTTGCCCTGCAGGCTTAATCAGCAAGCGTGTCTGAGCATTGAAGGGGCGACCACCCCCTTTGCTGTAAGTGAAACGAACTTCGTAGACGGGAACTCCTTCATCAGAAACCTTCGCCAACGTTACATCGGTCACAGCCCTCTCAATGCCATGCTCCTCCTCCTTCAACCTCTCCACTAGGTACTCAGCAAACTGTGACACCCTATCGGCTGATACCCTAGCGGGAATCTCGACCCTCCACTCGCCGCCGACGATTTCCGCTTCAAGCCTCCATTTTCTGCTTAGCGAAGGCGTGGCGTAAGCGGAAGCTCTCATCGCAGGCACAAGCGCCGCTGCCACCGAGGAAAGTACAGAGAGAAGGACTACAGTTGCTAGGTCTGAAATACCGGTTTTCACGTCCACAGGGATGCTGGCGCCCGCCGCTTGAAGCACTCGGAACCCAGCCACCCCCACTAGGTAGCCGAGCGAGCCTCCAACGAAGCCTAACAACACAGCCTCTGAGAGAAAGACTAGGAGTATGTGCGTGGGGTTCATCCCTATGGAGGCCATTGTGAAGATCTCCTTCCTCCTCTCGTACACCGACGCCAGTACGACAGATGCCACATTGAAGAATACGAGCGCTATCGGTAACAGCGCTTCTCCACCTCTGAACTCTACGCGCGAACCCACGTAGTAGACGCGCAAGAAGTCCCCCGCGGGTCTCGCCGCTACCACGTACCCAGCCTGGAGCACCAGCCTCCTCGCTAAGCTCTGCAAATCGGTCGGGCTTCCAGTTTTCGCGTATACTCTCGTCACCCTCCCTCCCAGCTTCAGCGCCGTGGTGACAGGTAGGAGTAGGATCTCGTCGGGATGAGCGGGCCCCGCGCTCCCGTCTGGGTACACAGCTTGGGGTAAGAAGTCGTAACCCCCGATGTCCTTCAACCGTCCCAGCGCCGCTGAATCAAAGAAGCCTACGACCTCCAGCTTGACGCCGGAAACATCGATCGTATCACCTAAGCTGATCCCTGCGTCCTTCCACGCCGAGCTCACGATCACAGCATCGCTTCGAATCGCCAGCGCACCCAACGCGCCATCCGGCTTTACAACGCTCGAGAGGTCCACAGGCGAGTAGCCGCCGATGGCTAGGAAGGCCCGAACCGCTCTACCGGCTATGTAGGCGTACGGCTCGGCACGCGGTTGGCTCTCCACCCTCAAGCCAAACTCCTCGACCTCCGGTTGGGATGATGCGAAGAGGACGTCGGTCAACGTCAAGCCCCTCTGGCTGAATGCCAGAAGTGCATTATCGACACCGAGAGGGCTCTTCGCCGATGTCACAAGCTCGCGCGAGGAAACCATGTAGCTGACCGATGAAAGGTTCGTGACGGCTGTAGCCATCACGGCGATCGATAGTAGGGCTAAACCGGTTCGAAAGCCTCTCCTCCTGAGGTTCCTAGCGGCGATAGAGAGCGCCGACGCCGCTGCGGCGAAGACTGGAAGTCCCTTCTCGCTTCTAACTCCCTCTAGGAGGTACGGCAAGAGCAGCAAGGCGACCAAAACGAAGAAGCTCACGTAGATACCGAAGAACAGCTCCATCGCACCGACCTCCGAAATCCCAGGGTAAGTAAAGTAGACCAGAATCCCCAAAGCCACCAAGAGCACCGTCCCAATAGCCGGCCGCTTCGAATCGTCCTCGACAACAAGCGCTGTGAGACCGAGGGAGGAGAGGAGCAGCAGTAGGAAAAGAGCAGGCAGGCTCGCTGGGGCTGTCGCGTACAGCTCGTTTAACCTGTTCATCACGCTCTGCAGAATGGTAACCGCTTCTTGCGATAGCACAACAGCGAGCTCTGGCTTGGAGGGCTCGGCTTCAGCTGCATTGCTGAGAAGCTTAGAAGCTTCCTCCACAAACTGTCTCGTCAAACCTGCGTAGAACCCCCGCCTCTCAACCCAAACCAATCGAGCTCTCGCTTGCGCCAGAGCTCTCGTGCCTGCTTCCAGAGAGCTAGCTGCTGCTTGAGCAGCTAGCTCGAAATCCTCGTACACCTGACCCGGACTTGCGTTCAGAACGCGCTCCATCTTCGCAGTTCCGTCGATCGAGCACCTTAAGAGGATTGGAACGCCGGCCGGTACCACGAACGTGTTACCCTTCAGGTTAAGCGCGAGCATCAGCTCAGCGTCGCTCCACGAATACTTGAGCACGTAGGGTCCTTCGAGCCCTTCCAGCGGTTCGATGCTCACCTCAAGGCTCGGCAAGCCTGGCGCGCCGGCCTTCGGCATGGGCGTCCTTAGGATGTAGAGCGCTCCTTTCAGCATCCTCAGCGAGAAGGTCTCGATCCCCGGCTGCAGAACCCCCAACTCGATAGCCACTGGGACGTAAGGGTTCCGCGCGTCTAGGATTGGCCCGTACACGGTAGCCCGGTAGCCCGCAGGCAGCACGAAGCTCAGCGTAGACGCGTTGCTGCGGATGTAAAAACTCGCTCTATCGGTCTTCACGTAGAAGCTAAGCTCCCCCTCCGCTCCCCGGAGCACCACAACGACTTTACTAGCTGGCTTCACGAAGAATTCGAACGTATCACTGTCGATCGATTTGTCTCCCACGTATAAGCTCGCTTGCAAGACGAGCGAGTGGGTTCCGTCGGTGTACGCTGGAACCTTCATCTGCAGCTTGTGCGCGAGCTTAGCCGGTTCGTCAGAACCAGGAAGCCGCATCTCGAGAGAACCCGAAGCCAGTACTCTCGTAGCGTTCATGTCGACAAGCTGCCACCGCATAACTGCTGTTCCAGAGACATTCGCAGCGTCGTTGACTAGCCATATTTCAGCTTCGAACGTCGAGTTTGGCTCGTACACCACGCGGTAACCATCGACGCTGAAGTCTCCTCCCCACAACAGCGCCACCTTAACCGGCTTGAAGGCTTCCGCTACAGCGCGGTAAGCCAGCTTCGGCATGCCGAAGTAGTCGACAACGGAGAAGGATATCGCAGGGAAGCAGTCTTTGAAGATAAAGACCGCAAGTCCCGCTGTCGCGTTGAACTTTAATGTGCGGTACCTCGCTATGGCGGTCTTCAGCAAAACAGCCTGGTAGCGCTGACTAGCCTCCACGTAATCCTTCAAGCTCGGGTACTCCTCAGGGAGGCCGTAGGGGATCCTCACGTAGCCGCTCGCCCAGTAGAAGCCGCGGTAAGCGGTCTCGAAGTACCAATCGTCGCCTTGTTTCACAGGCCACTTTGGAAATCCCACAAAGTTCCAGAAAGGTGACTCGAGGGAGGGTAGGGACTGCGCCCCGAACTCCGTCGGGAAGGTCGACGCATCTTTAAGGAAGTCAACCCACGCGCCGCTAAACCAGCCATGGTAAACGTGCTGATCCTCGTAGCCGCTCCCTTTTATCACGGGACGCTCCTGTGAGTCCAATGAAGCGACGAGAGCGGCCAGCGTGTAGTCGAGATCGCGGTTCACCCCCATCCGGTAGAGATCGCCCATCCACTCGCTCGTCCAAGGCGGCTCGTTGTGAACCGCCCATATCGCAACACTCGGGTGGTTATAGAGGAGAAGCACCATCTCCGCGTACTGCCCCTGCACCTTCTCGAGGAAGCGCCCATAGTCGGTCGAGCTCAGCCTAGCGGCGTAAGCCCATATAAGAGGCCCGTCAGCCTGCACGACCAAGCCCAGCTCGTCAGCAAGCCTGTAGAAATCTGGAGGCTCGACGTGGGCGTGGACCCGCACAAAGTTCGCGTTGGCCTCGAGCATCATCCGCATGTCGCGCTCGATTAAGGATGGCGTGGCGCGCACCAGGTAGAAGTCGCTAATGTAGTTGAACCCTCTGAGGAATACCCTCCGGCCGTTGAGCACGAAACGCGCCTCGCCGGGCGCCACAACGCTGCCTTCGAGCGAGCGTATCCCGAAAACCGTCAAACCTCTACCTTGCAGCCTTCCACCAGCTGCTACCTCGTACTCCAAACGGTAAAGGTGAGGCTTGCCTTGGTCCCACGTCCACCACAACTTGGCGTTCGGCACGGTGACTGTGGTCTCCACCCACTTGCGCTCACCCTGGCCGATCGTGAACTTGAAGGAGCCGGCCGTTGCCTCACTCTCGAAGTTATAAGGTTTAACCTCGTAAGCCACCTCGCACTCGCTCGCAGGTCCCTCGTTGGACACGTAGAACCTCAACCTCAAGCCGGCAGATCCCGATGAACCGTCGTAACCGCTATCGACGAGGACCGCGCTGACCGCTACAGTCCCGCTCGCAGCCAGTACGACAGGCCTCCAGAGCCCTATGGGCACGACCCACTCGTAACGCGGCGGCAACTTACCCAGCGCCCAGCGAGGATAGGGTTTCACGTCCCAGTCGTTGAAAACTCCGACAACTCCCTGCTTGTTGTCTAGATCGTACTCAACCGGCGTTGTCAAGCAGACTACTAGGACGTTGCTTCCCCCGTAGTTAAGCAGCCCGCTCACGTCGAAGTAAAAGGGTGCGAAGTACCCTTCGTGTTCGCCGAGGTACACGCCGTTGAGCCACACGCTAGCTTTGTAAAAGGCTCCGAGGAATACGAGCCTGACTCTATACCCACGGAGCTCGCTTGGAACCTCAAAATCCCTCCTCAACCAGACAGTCGAGTTCCTAGAAGTAGCCGCAAACATGAAAGGCACTTCTACGGTGTCCCAGCCGTCCAGCGGCGCGTCCGGCCTGAACAGCTCCTCCAGGACTCCCTCATCGTACGTTTTAGCAACATAGAACCACCGCCCGCTGAGGTTCAGTTCGCTTAGGGCGAAGAGCTCCGGCTGCGTGAAGTGCTCGAGCACCCTCGTTACCACATCCATCTCAGCTCGGACGATGCCCTTGTTCAGCTCAGGGAGAGCCAGCGAGAAAAGCGTAAGAGCCACTATGGCTACGCTCGCGAACACGCTCACCGTCGAAACCTTCCTACGCTCCTGCGACATCCTCGCAACTCCTCCCCCCACAGGGTTAAAGCATTGCGCGCTTGCGCTACAATACTACGAGGTCTCACGCTCGAGCTCGTCGAGGTGCTGGCGGGGGAGAAGCCTAAAAACTTCGCCTATAGCGCGCGGCATTTATCGTCTTCCGCACTTTCGCCAGCCTAGCTCCGCTGGAGCATTCTCTATAGCGCCGTTGCGTATTCTCTATTCTTTTCTTTAACTTTCTGGTTAAAATTTTTTACTTTCAGTCTTCTCTACATCAGCTTTTTAAACCTCGGTTTAGTTTGGAGGCTTGTGGGCCGCGTTTTGGGGAGCGCGGTGTGCGATCAGGAGTACGTTGCAAGAGGGTTTGCCCCTTTGAACGCTTGGGCTCGGCTCCAGTTGGAGCTTTGTGGTGACCCCTGCGGTAGCGGGGGGAGTGGAGCCCAAGCGGTGCGCGTACAAAGGACGGACACCCTGCGATTGCTCACAACGCCGGAGCTGGAAGATTTCCTGTGGCGTGTCGGCGACGCTACCGCGAAGTTGATCAACATGGAGAATTTTAGGCGGAGGAAGCTGTTCTTCGATACAGGGAAGATCGATTGCAGCTGGAAGAGCGCTTGGAAGCGCCGCTATACAGAGTACTTTGAGATCTACAAGCTGCTAGGTTCGAAGAACTTCCACGAGACCTGTAGATTGATCAGCGATCAGTGGAAGAGCTTTGTCGGTTTGCTGAAGGCGGCGAAGGAAGGGAGGCTGGAGCCTTGGCAGCAAGTTCGCCCGCCGGGCTACAGGAAGAGGGATGGGCAGCGCGTACCAATCATCGTTGTAAGGTTCGACAACTATAAGGTCGACCTAGAGAGGAAGGTGATTCGTCTCGGCTACTGGAACGTGAGCATACCCTTCGCGGGGAAGCCGCGATGGCTCACCAAGCCTGGTGCGAAGCTGGAGCGGCTAATCATCACGTACGACCCCGTAAAAAAGCGCTGGTACGCGAAGATTGCCGTGGAGGTGACGCTGGAGAGGAAGCTCAACCACGGCTTGAAGGCTGGCATCGACTTGGGTAGGGAGAGGCTTATCGCATTCGTTACGGAGCCGTTGAACGGCAGCGGCGAGGGTGTAGCTTTGCTGTACAGGGGTGGACCTTTGAAGAGCGACTACTTCTACTTCGAGAAGAAAATCGCTGAGATCGATAAAATGCTGTCCGACCCCAAGCTTGAGGAAATAGACAGGGTTGTATTGAAAGAGATGCGCAGGAGGCTGTACGAGAAGAGGAAGCGGCACAGGGATCAAGTTTTCGCCAATAGCGCGGCGGATTTGGCGCGTAGAGCTCGCGAGCTGCGCGTAGATACAGTGTTCATCGGTGGCTTGCGCGGTCTAGCGCACGATAAGCCCGGCAAGGGGAACAGCAACATGTGGAGCTACCGAGAGCTGAAGCAGAGGTTAGCGATCACGCTGGAGAACCACGGGATCGCGGCCTTCGAGCTGCCCGAAGATAACAAGTCGAAGGTTTGCGCGAGGCACGGGTGCGAGGTAGTTAGGAAGCCCAGAGGGTTGGTCAGATGCCCCTATGGGCACACGATGCACGCGGACGTTAACGCGGCGATGAACATTCTGAAAAGGGGCGGAGGGAAAGTGCCAGCACAAGTGAAAGTGCTCAGCTTCATACCCACAGCTAGCAAAGTGATCGCGGTCAACGAGAAGAAGAAGAACAGTAACCCTGCACCAAGCGCGGGGTAACAGGTGGCGCGCGCTAGCGGTTCACCTTAGGTGGATTACGTCGCCTGAGTAGAATTCTTTGATCTTGCCGTTTTCCAGCCGGATGAGCAACGCTCCATCTTCTCTCACGTCCACCGCTAAACCCGTGAACGCGCTCTCCGGGGTTTCGACACGCACGATTCTGCCGAGCGTCGAGGACTTGCTCCTCCACTCGCGGAGAACTTCGCCCCACCGCCCCTCCCTCACCCGGGCGTAGACGTCGTCCAGCTCCTCGAGGAGCTTGAGGAAAAGGGGGAGGCGGGGTACAGGCCTGCCCAGCAGCTCCCTTAAGGTGGTGGCCGCGCCGGCGAGCTCGGGGGGCAGCTCGTTGTTGACGTTGAGACCAATACCGACGAGCGCGTACGCCACTCCTCCGGGCTCCGCCGCCGCCTCCACGAGCACCCCACAAACCTTCCTTCCAGAAACCTGCACGTCGTTGGGCCACTTCACCTTCGCGTCGAGCCCGAGCAGCTCCAAGACCCGGGTCACGGCGACGCTCGCGGCGAGACTGAGCACCCGCAGTGCCCGCAGCGGGGGCCTGAGCACGACCGTCGCGTACACGCCACCAGCAGCCGAGTGCCAGCTCCTCCCCAGCCTCCCCCTCCCCGCCTCCTGCACCTCGGCGACCACCACCGCGCCCTCCGCGACCCCCCTCTCGGCCAGCTCCCTCGCGGCGTCCTGCGTGGAACCGCACCGCTCCAGGTAGACCACCGAGAACCGCAGGGAGGTGCCCAGCCGGGCCGCGCAGGCACCAGCTACGCTGAGGTCGTCGGCCGGCCGCAGCTCCAGCAGCCCCCGCTCCACCCTGAGGGGGTAGCCCCGCGCCGCCAGGGACATCGCGGCCCCCAGGAGGTCGCTTTCGGGCACCCCCAGCTCCCCGGACAGGCGCTTGAGCGGGGCGCGGCCCCCGCCGAGCAGCAGCGCCGCGAGCAGCCTATCCTCGAGCCCCACGCCTGACCCCACCCCCAGCCTTCGCCGAGCCGGCGAGCGCCTCGTACACGCTCGGCGCAGCCCGCGCAACGCGGTGCGCCACCAGCAGCGCGAGCGGGTGGTCCACGAGGAGGTCCTGCGGGACAAACACGATCACGGAGGCGGTCGCCACCGCCAGCCTGAGGTCCTTTGCCAGCCCGAGGAGCCCGGCCGCCCGCAGGGTCCAAGCAAGGAGCGGGGGGTCCGCGGAGACCCAGTAGGAGAAGGCGAGGGAGCCGAGCGCATAAACCAGCGCCGCCGCAACGGCCGAGAGCAGCCAGAGCGCCGCCAGGTCCCGCGCACCCAGCTCCGCGAAGCCCCTCCCGGCCCTCCGCAGGTAGCGCTCGCGGATGGCGCTCATCAGGAGGGCGGCGAGGGGGAAGCCGGCCAGGTAGCCGCCCGTCGGGCCGAGGAGCACGGCGACCCCTCCCCTGAAGCCGATGGCGAGGGGGGAGCCCGCGGCGATCATCGACAGGTAGAGGAGCTGCGAGGCGAAAGCCCACTTGGGCGGCAGCAGGAGACCCGCGAGGATGAAGCCGGCGTTCTGCATCGTGTAGGGCACAGACCCCGCGCGGAAGCTCAGCTGGGCGAGGAGGCCCGTGACCGCCGCCAGGAGGCTGGCAGCCGCGGCTTTAGCCGCGCCGTGCGCCATCACATCCGAATCCCCCCTCTCGCTGGCGATAAGGGATGCGCAAAAGCTTCCGCCGCTTTAACCGGCTTTCTCCACGGAAACCACTCTGCCGTCCTCGAACCTCACTATCGTGTCCGCCTCCAGCCCCTCCGGCAGGTAGTGGGTGGCTACGAGCAGCGTGCGCCCGCCGCTCCTAAGCTCCTCGAGCAGCTGCACCAGCTTGGTGATCGTGGCTTTATCCACGAGCGTGAAGGGTTCGTCGAGCGCGTAGAGATCCGCCTCGAAGCCCAGGGCCGCGAGGAGGTGCAAGCGCTTAGCCATCCCGCTCGAGTACGTGAGAATAGGCTTCTCCCAGTAGCCGGCTACCGTCAGCTCCCTAGCCAGCTTCTCGACGCCGGAGAAGGGCGAGCCCCTCATCGAGCACAGCTCCACGAGGAGGGAGCGACCGCTCATCCACCACGGCAGCGGGGCGCCCTCCATCGCGAAGGCTACATGCTTCGAGAGCTCCGGCCACTCGCGCCAGGGGTCGAGGCCGAGCACGCGCACGAGCCCGCTCGTGGGCTTCAGCATCCCGACCGCGAGCTTGAGGAACGTCGTCTTCCCCGACCCGTTGGGGCCGAGGAGCAGGTGCAAACCCTCGCCCAGCTTCAAGCTCACGCCCCTCAAAGCCCACGTGAAGCCGAAGCGCTTCGAAAGGTACTCGGCGACCACTACCTCCACTTCACCTCACCCCTCGCCTCGAGGTACGCAGCGGCCACCAAGTGCGCGAGCGAGGCGGCGATCCTGGCTCCGAGGTCCCGAGCTAGCCAACCCAGCGCCGGGTTGAACGGCAGCCCGAGGAGCATGAGGTGGCTCCTGTACACGAGCAGGGGGCCGCCCCAGAGGCTCTCCAGGAGGTAGAGCTCGAGGAACGCCCCCATGACGAAGTACGTGGCCCGCTTGGAGGCTAGGGCCCAGAAGGCGTAGAAGGGGAAGAGGTAGGACGCTTGGAGAGCCGCCCCAGCCAGCAGCTTGGCCAAAGCTTGCGCGAAGCCGAGGCGCGCCAGCATCCTGTAATCCCACGAGACCGCCAGCAGGGACCTAGCGGCGGCGAGGGGCAGCGCCGTTAGCAGGAGGTAGGCCAGCCACTTCGCGGCGAAAACCTGGAGGCGGCCCACCCCCGTCAGATGCCTCAAGTACGAGTAACCTTCACCCTCCTCGAAGGAGAAGAGAACGGCTGCCACGAGGGCGGCGTGCGCCGCCATCAGCACGGGCTCCTGCAGGCTCTCTGCTCCGCTCACCAGGGAATCCCAAGAGGGGCTGACCTCCAGGATCGCGAACCGGTCGTACGTGAAGACGTAGGCGAAGAAGAGAGCCAGCGAGAAGGCCCACACGTGGAAAAAGCCCAGGTACCACTTAACCAGCTTAAGCAGCTTCACGCCTCCTCACCGCAACGTAGGCGGCAACCGCCGAAACCGAGATCAAGCCGACCGCTGCCTCGAGCGAGTAAACCCTCGCGTACCCGCTCTTATCGCCCCGCACCGCGGTGACCCTCAACTGGTACTCGCACACGCCCTCGCCCTCCAGCTTCACGCGCACCTGAAGAGCGTGAACCCCGCCCAGCTCGGCCGTGAAGATAGGCAGGAGCGTCAGCGCGCTCACCTCGCCCCTCGCCGCGTAAACCTTGCCGCTCGAGTAGTGGACCACGTGGTACTCGTAAACCCCCCTCCTCAGCTCGCAGCCGGAGACGCGCAGCTCGACGGTTACGGTGTCGTTGACGTGGAGGAGCAAGCTGCCACTGTACAGCTCGTACCACTCTCGGTGCGGCCAAGAGGGGAACTGCCCTGAAGCCTCGCTAGTGTACACCAGAGCGTGCGGGCTGGGGTTCACGATGTCGTCGATGAAGGACAGCGGGATCAGGAGGAGCGCCAGCGAGACGGCGAGCGCGAGCTCCACCCTCACTTCCTCCTCACCCCCGCCGCGGCGGCTAGCAGCGCGGCGGCCGCCAAGAGCGCGGCCGCGTGAGCGGTAGTGTCGACGCTGCCCGGACCCCCCAGCCTCTCCTCGCCCTTGTGGAGCGAGGATTCCACCAGCTTGAGGGACAGCAGCGGGGCTTCGCCCTCCCCCAGCACGCTCCACACGGTGTCGAAGCCGAAGAAGTTGGTTAGAGGCGGCGGGAGAACCCCGAAGGTCGTTAAGAAGGCCGGCAGCCCTGGGGTCCCCGGCGACGACTCCAGCAAGACGCCCGTAACCCTGTCGTAGACGAGCGTTACCGGCTCCAAAGGACTGACAAAGTAGCGGGCTCCAGCGAGCTCGACGACCCCTTCTATATTGGCCGAAACCTCCTCCCCCTCGTGCACGAGCGCCCGCCTAACCTTGGTAAGCTTCCACGGTTTAGCGTCCTTGACCCGCTCGTAAGCGTCGTAGACGTAGCTGCAGACGATCGCGTACGTCCCGTTGCCGAAATCTACGAAGCGGAAGGGTTCGGGGACCATCCGCTTCACCTGCTCGACGTCTAACCCTTTCAGCTTGAAAACGGAGGCGTACCTGTTGGAGTAGCGCGAGCTCCCAACAGCGGTCCGCGACCTATCGACAACGACCGCGCCGCCGTTCAGCTCGTAGCTCACCCCGCCCACCTGGCTCATGTTCACGTAAACCACGTTGGCGGACCCGTTGAACCCGAGCTGCTCCGACGTATGCGGTATCGGCAGGACGTGCGCTAAGACCACCGTAGCGTTAAGCTTCAGCTCCTCCGGGCGGAGCCAGAAGAGCCACTCGCCCGCAGCGCCCGCGGGGTCCAGCTGGAAAACCTTCGTGAACGCGGTTGCCCTTGCCGCGGAGTACGCGTACCCTTCGAACGTCCCGGAGGCCTCCAAGCCGGGTAGCAGGCCCTCGAACACGCCCCTGCATTCCTCCCTGTACGCGGCAGCGAAATTGTAAAGCGCTAGGGTCACGTTCGCGGCGCGCCCGTCGGTTTCCACGATCACCTCGAGCTTGTCGAAACCGATGAAGGCGCACTCGGCGTACCCGCCTCTGCTCACGCATAGGGACGTGACGAAGAGGGGCGATGCGTTAACCGCGCCGAAAACCCTGCGAGCTTCGCGGTACATGGCTATCGCGGAGGGGGTAGGCTCGAACCTCTCCTGAGTTGCTAGAACTTCGTACTTCAACCGCGCTGGAGGAAGCGCGCAAACCGCGCTGGCTAGCGCTAGGGCGACTAGAAGCGTGGGGAAGAGCGGCAGAGCCCTCATACGGGAAACCAAAAAAGGAAATAAAAAAAGGTTTACGGTTTCACCGCGACCGCGCAGTAGCCGCCGAGGAACGCCGTTACGCTCGCTTCAGGTCCATCGCAGTAGCTTTTTATGTACGAATACACGTAGCTTCCGACTTGACCTACCTGGTAGGTTCTGCTCGCTGAGCCGCTCGGGCATGCTCCAATAATGGTCCAGTACCGCCCTGTTTTGCTAGAATACGTTTCGAAGTACACCCTGTCCCAAACACACGCCCAGCAAAGGTAGCTTACGCCCCAGGAAGTCCCCTTCGCGTAGCCGTAGGAGTTGTCGGGCGAAGTTCCTTCGATTTGAGCGTTCGCGGTCACAGAGGTTATCGCTCTCGAGTCGGAATCGCTGCACGCGACCGAGTGGACTAGAGCCGCTGCGGCTAACGCCACCAGAACGGGTATCTGCGCTAGAGCTCGCAGGCGCTCTTTCGACCTCATCAAGTAGTGAACCAACTTGCGCTCTCTTATTTTGTTGAATAATGAAACTTTCACCGCTCACGATTAAGATAGTTTAGGGCGCAGCCGGGCGCCCCGCGGAGTTACCGCATGTAGGATGCGATCAGCCTCACGCCCAGTTTCTCCGCGGCCTTCTCGGCGGTAGGGTGGATGTAGAAGCCGAACATGAGCATGTACACGTCGCCGTCCTTGAGGAGCTTCGCGACCCTGCTTGCCGCGCTGTAGAACCTCCACACGTCGTCGCCGTAGATCCTCGACTTCGCCTCTCCGAGGACGTACACTTTCCTGCCCGCCCTCGACCCCTCGCCGTACAGGTTGACCTCCACCTCCTCCCCCTCCACGGTGAAGAACTTCCTCACGAGGTCCTCGACGTCGATCCCCTCGTGCCTGTAGAGCCAGCCGGGTACGACGGCGCGCGCCATATCTTCAAAACCGTAGCTTAAGGTTTCCGAAATTCTCCTCACTTCATTTGTGAGGTTTTGCGCAATCTCCGTTATCTTCGCTGCACCCATTATAAGTTCATCCAATCTTTTCGCTATTCTTTCAACTCTTTCACGCAGATCGTCGTGCGTCACCGTCAACCCCCCTGCCACTCGCCACTTCACAGGTGCGTAAAAAGGTGATCACGGTGCGCTCCCCATTTATACCGCCCGCGCGCCGCTAAAACGTGCCGGATATCGTCCTCGTCTTCGAGGTGCACCAGCCGTACCGCCTCGACGCCCGCGCGAGGGACAAGCTGCTGGAGCTGGCCGCGTCGGGGAGGCGGGCGGGCTTGGAGGAGCTCGAGCGCCTGTACTTTGACGTGGAGCTGACGGAGAGGGTGTTCAGGAAGGTTTCCTCGCGCTGCTACAGGCCGGCGACCGAGCTCTTCCTGCGCCTGCTCGACGAGCACGAGGGCTTCAGGGTGTCGTACAGCTTCTCGGGAGTGCTGCTGGAGCAGGCGGAGCGCTGGGACCCCGACTTGCTCGACCTCTTCGTCCAGGTCGCGCGCCACAAGCGCTGCGAGGTGCTGGGCCAGACGTACTTCCACTCGCTCGCTTACCTCATCTCGCGCTCCGAGTTCGTCGAGCAGGTGGAGGCGCACAGGAGGCTGGTCAGGGACCTGCTCGGCGCTGAACCAAGGGTCTTTGAGAACACGGAGCTCATCTACGACAACGGGGTGGCCGAGCTGGCGGAGCGGCTGGGCTTCAGGGCGGTCGTTACGGAGGGCGTGGAGCGGCTGCTCGGCTGGCGCTCCCCTAACTACGTGTACAGGGCCAAGGGGCTGGGCATCAGGGTGCTGCTCCGCAACTACCGGCTCAGCGACGACGTCGGCTTCCGCTTCGCTTCGCGCGACTGGGACCAGTACCCGCTCACGGCCGGCAAGTACGCGTCGTGGCTCGCGGCGACGCCGGGGCAGCTCGTCCTCATCTTCATCGATTACGAGACGGTGGGCGAGCACTACCCCAAGGAGACGGGGATCTTCGAGTTCTTCGAGTGGCTCCCGAGGGAGGTTGAGGCGAGAGGCCTCCGCTTCGCCACTCCGAGCGAGGTGGTCGGGCGGTACGAGCCGGTCGGCGAGATTGACGCCCCCGAGCCGGTCTCGTGGGCCGACCTGGAGCGGGACCTGTCCGCGTGGTTGGGCAACGCGATGCAGAGGCTGGCATTCGAGCGGGAGTCGAGGCTGGAAGCGCTCGTCAAAGCAGTTGGCGATCCGAAGCTGCTGAGGCTGTGGAGGCTGCTGAGCATCAGCGACCACTACTACTATATGAGCACGAAGGGGGGCGGGCCGGGCGAGGTGCACAGCTACTTCAGCCCCTACCCGACCCCCTACCACGCGTTCTACGCTTTCCTCTCTGTATTCTTCGACTTCGAGGAAAGGCTCCTTGAGGCGGCGGCCCCGGGGCCCCTTGCGCTACGCTGGCTCGCGCCGCTCCCCGAGGAGAAAGCATTCCGCTTCTACGCGAGGGAGGGGGCTCCGCTGCCATACATCGCGAGGAGCGGGCTCGACTTGATCGAAGCAGTCAAGCGCGTACCCGCTGGGAGCCTTGAGTTCCACGTGAAAGGGGGGCACTTAGCCGTGTGGCTTAGGTCGATGCTAGGCGACCTCAAGGCTGCATCTCTGGTTGAGGGGCTGCGGGGGTTTGAAGGCGAAGAACTAAGGGCGCGCCTCGAGGCTGTGCTGCAAAACGCCCTTGCCCGAGCTCTCGAGCGCTCACCCCAACGAGCCGCGGAGAGCGCACACAGCTTTGAGCAAGCGGGTCGCCGATGTGACACCGCGGGAGGCGAGCAGTAGGTCAGCCTGCGTGAGGAGCCTCCAGGCTTCCACCAACCCAGCTTCCCTGGCCCTCCTCCGAAGCTCGAGAAGCAGTGAAAGAGAAGCTTGCTGCAGTGGGCTCTCTGTCAACGGCTTCAAGTCCTTCGATTCGAGCCAGGACACCGGGTTGGCAGCGCTCAGCACGTCTACAGGCTCGTACCGCTCGACCACCTCGCTCGGAGTGGCAAACTGCACCCACGGGTACTTTGCCAGCTCGCGCGGTAGCCAGCGGAGGAACTCGAAAGCGCCGGAGCTGGCGGGGACTGCGAGGCCGAACGTCTCGGCGGGCACCCCTACCACCACCACGTGCCCCTCGGCCCTCGAAGCCCTCTCCGCCAGCGCGGACGCTGTGAGCCACCTCCCCAGCCCGAAAGCCACCTCGTTGCTCAGGTTCGGATCCCTCATTAGCAGCAGCAAGCTTCTGGAGGGGTGCTTGTATACAAAGTAGGGTGCCCTCCACGCCAACAGGTGGGAAGCGCCTTCGGCAAGCACCGCTTTCATCCCTAAGCCGTCGCTGAGCGCGGAGCCTAGATCGTCGGAGTACGCTAAGTAGGGGTTAGCGCAAACTTTCGCTTCGACGCCGAAGAGCTCGCGCAGCTTCGATACGTGAAGCCTAGTCTGCTCTACGAGCTCCTCCAGAGGCAGAACAAGAGGCGTGTTGAAGTAAGGTCCGGCGATCAACTCCAGCGCACCCCGGGAAACCAACCTACCGAGTCCCTCCAGCAAGCTTCTGCCCCACCGCTCAGCCTGCTCCAGCAGAACCCCGCTTACCCTCACCGTCACCCGCAGCCCTTGAGGCGCCAGCTCCTCCAGCATCTTGAGGAGCGGCGCGTAGCACCTTCCTGAAACTTCCTCGAACCTCTTGCGAGAAGCATCCCAGTCGACGAGATCGAGCCACGAGCTTACCCTACCCACCGGGTCCCTCTTGATCTCGAGGGGCTGGTGCATCTCTAAGTAGAGGACGAAATCCAAGGCTCCTCGAGCGAAGGGGAGCGAGCTTCCTTAATACGTTAACGCGCAGCTTGACCCTTCGAGCTTCTCACTATCGGCTTGCATACGGCAAACTCTTTCCTCCATCCTTTGACGAAGATCTCTACAACCGAGCCTCCAACCTCGAGCTCTGTGGTCCCCGGGTGCAGCACCACCTCTTGTACGCGTCCGTCCTCGCGGACGAGGACCCTCACGGCTTGTCTCAGCGTGTTGCGCAGCCTCAATCTACCGCCCGCGAATCCCTCAAGCTTGAGGGAGGACAGTGTGCTCTCGAGTTTGCGCTTGAGTGCAAGGGCCCACTCGCGCGAAAAGCCCTCGTCCGCGAACTCAGCCCAGATGTGGTCGCTGTTCACCGCGTTCATCAGCGCGAGCTTCTCCTCCTCCCCGCACCCCACGCTGGCCTCCAGCGCCTTGTACGCCTCGTAGGCTTCCACGACGTTGACCCATATCCTCTCTTGGACGTTGGCCAGCTCGCTCACCCACTTATCGTAGCCACCCCTCCAGCTCCTCGCCGGCACGCTCGCCAGCCTCCTCGGCTCGACCCTTCCGGCGAGGTCGCTCATTCTAACCAGCTTCACCAACCCCTTCGCCTCCGCCGCCTTCAGCTGGCCCAGCAGCTCGTCGAGAAGCAGGGCGGTGGCGGGCTTGGGAGAGGGCAGGATCATCCAGTTTTCGCCGTCGAGCGCCACGGTCAGCGGCCTGGCTCTGTTCGAGTAGGCCTCGAGCACCAGCCTGAGTGCCAGGTCGCGAGCTCCAGCTTCGGCCTCATCGCGGGTCTTCACGTTACTGTATTTAAAGCTCCAGAGATCGGACAAGCCGGTGTGCCGGAAGAAGACCGTGAGGCCCCCCAGCGCGTAAGGCTCGTAGATGCTCCTCTTGTCGCCGGTGGCTCCGACGAAGTGGCTTACCGCGTCTAAAACCGTGTACCGCAAGCCGCTTTCGGCGAGGAGAGGTACGAGCTTCATAGAGAACGACATCTCCGGGAGCCAGACGCCGGATGGCTCGACGCCTACCACCTGCTCGGTGATCCGCATGCCCAGCTCCAGCTCCTCCGCGAGCAGGTCGAGCCAACCGAACGTCTCGGCTATGTACCCGGCCAGCGGGTGCGAGTAGAAACTGGTGAGCACCTCCAGAGGGCCTCTGGCGAGCCTCTTGAACGTCTCGAGAGTTTCAGCCACTCTTTCGGCTAAAGGGCTCTCCGGCCCGACGCTCACGTAGACGCCGTCGCTGTTCAGCACGGCGCCCCGCTCGAGCAGGTCTACCCACTGCTTCAGCAGGCTGGGCGAGAGGTTGGCGTTCCAGGCGACCCCCCACTTGGCTAGCAGCTTCGCTTGGACGTAGTACGCCCCGCCCTCGCAGTAGGGCTGGAACTCGTCCTCCCACACGTGCTTGTACGCCCAAGGCTCCCTCACAGCACCGTCAGGCGAGTAGTTGGGGGCTTGATGGTTGTGGAACACCACCGCGAGCAGTGGCTCAGTCTCAAGCCGCTCAAGCACCGCGAAGTGCGCGCTCAAGCCTTCAGGCTCCAGAACGGCTTCGTAGAGCCCGGGCTCCGACGCTTCCGCTTCGACCACTTGATGGCCGCTGCCAACGCTCCAGCTGCCCACGGTTTCCTGACCGCGCTTCAGAACAAGCCTACCTCCCTTCGCGCTCTCAGCGAGCAGCTTTACGCGCTCGCCGGGAAGGTATGTCGAGTGCTCAGCCAGAAGCCTAACCATAACTTCGTTCGCGGCTACTGGGAACACCCTAAAAACTTTGACTCTCAGGAATGCTAGCGGCTGGAGTGTGAAACCTTTTATACGAGGCCGTATCTACGAAAACTGGGATGCTGGACCCCTTTGAGCTGTTGAAAGCTCTGCACGCGCTCGCCGCCGTTGACGAAGGTAGGGCAGTTGAGGTCGAAAAGGTCGCCAGCATCGTGGGCGCTCCCTCCGGTGAGATCGAAGAAGCGCTTAGCGTGCTGCGCAGAATGGAGTACGTTTGCATTAGCGGAAAGAAAGTCTATCTAACCGAGATCGGAATCATGAAAATTAGCAGCCTCTTCTGCTAGCGCGCCGCCGCCAAGCGCTGAGCGATCCGGGTCCGGGGAACACCTTAATTAGCTCTGCCTGACGGTAGCATGGAAATGGGGGTACTGCACGTTACGCCTGAGCTCGAACCGATCAAGCGAGTCGGCGAGCTGGCAGGCTGGGTGAGAGAAACCGTTCTAAAGGAGAAAGGGAGCAGCAAAGTGCTACTCCTCGGCTACGAGGGAAGGCGCACCCTGGACGGGGTGGAGGTTGTGGGGGGCGGCGCGCCCCCGCGCGTCCCCGTTTCAGACGTGCTAGAAGAGGCGTTCATAGAGCTGTTCACGACGCTCGCCGAGGCGCCCTACAGGCTCGACCCTAAGGGTGTAGAGGTTGTCGAAGGGCACGAGTGGCGTGGGGGCTTCGCGGCCTACCTGCTGGCGAAAAAGCTGGAGGTCCCTTTCCGCTTTTCTATTTACACCAGGGAGGAGGAGAGAGGGGGTTGGGGCCTCGTATCCGAAGCTGTGAAGAGCGTGGAAGCGTTTCTTGAGAGGGAAGCCGACGAGGTCGTGGAGCGGCGCGGCGGCCGAGTTTCGAAGGCTCAGCCGGCTAGCCGCGAAAGCCGGCGCTTGGAGTGCGAGGTGCTGCACATCTCGTGGGAGTACCCTCCCCACATGGTGGGAGGTCTCGGGCGGGCGGTCGCCAGCATTGCGCACAGGCTCTCGGGGATTACGCAGACAGCCGTGCTGACGATAGGCCTACCCGGACGCGTGGAGGACGAGGAGAAGGGTTCGCTCTCTGTGCTGCGAGTGGACCCCTTCACTCTAAGGACCACGGGGCTTGTCTCGTGGGTCTACGCCTTTAACGCTCTAATGGTGGCTAAAGCGCTCTCCAAAGCTGCTAGACCCCGTTTGCTGCACGCCCACGACTGGCTCAGCGCTCCAGCAGCAGTGGCTTTGAAGCACCTCCTCCGCGTCCCCCTTATCGCTACAATCCACGCGACCGAGCACGGAAGGAGCAGGGGGAGCATTTCGACACCTATGCAGCAGCAGATACACTACTGGGAGTGGAGGCTCACCTACGAGGCTTGGAAGGTGTTCGTCTGCAGCGAGTCGATGAGAGGCGAGGTGCTGGCTGCGTTCGCCCTCCCGCGCGACAAGGTCATCGTGCTCCCCAACGGGATCGACCTCGAGAGCTTCGACAGGCACGCGCCAGCGCCCGGCGAGAGGGATAGGTACGCTCTCCCCTGGGAGAAGATCGTGTTCTACGCTGGCAGGCACGTCTACGACAAGGGCGTGGACGTGCTCATCGAGGCGGCCCGCGTACTCCTGTCAAGGAGGGGGGATGCGAAGTTCGTAGTGGCCGGCGACGGGCCGATGCGGATGCACCTCGAGTGGCTGGCCCGCTCCTACGGGTTGGGGGACAAGGTGCTGTTCACCGGCCGCCTGCCCGACGACGCGCTGTACAGGGCCATGAAGCTGGCCGACGTGGTGGTCGTGCCGTCCCGCTACGAGCCTTTCGGGATCGTTGTGCTCGAGGCGATGGCTGCCGCGAAGCCGGTCGTCGCGTCGCGCGTCGGCGGATTGAGCGAGATCGTTGTAGACGGGGAGACCGGGCTGCTAGTGCCCCCCGAGGATCCGGCGGCGCTCGCCTCCGCAATCGAGCGGCTGCTCGACAACCCAGGGATGGCGAGAGAGATGGGGTTGCGGGCAAGGCGGAGGGTGGAGGAGCTGTACCGCTGGGATAAGATCGTCCGCTACATGCGCCATGTCTACGGGAGGGTTCTGGAGGAGTACGCTGCTAGCGGGTGGCGCACGCTGTTCGA
>Ga0080004_1125975_pt1 | contig 36550 bp, 46 predicted proteins | sample WasSprMetagenome_FD_69207 | JGI IMG/M metagenome (GOLD analysis project Ga0080004, IMG submission 69207) | Sulfidic aquatic microbial communities from Washburn Spring, Yellowstone National Park, USA - WS (SPADES assembly) (version 2) | ecosystem: Environmental > Aquatic > Thermal springs > Hot...
ATTAGGCTTTACCTTTTTCCTCCTTGCCGAAGTATGCTGTCCACTTAAGCTTGCGGGCATCCCTCTTAAGTTTTAAAGAGCTTTTCCTACACTTGCTTGAGCAGAACCAGAAAATTGTTCCGTCATTTTTTACATACATCATGCCGGTGCCTGGTGGGAACTCGTTGCCACAAAATGAGCATTTTCTAGGTTTTGGCAATGAAGGCACCTCCTAAAGCTTATTGTTGCCTATCTCGTTATTTTCTTCGCTTCCCTTTCCGTCTCCCTAAGCATGAGGATATCCTGCACCCGCACAGGGCCTTTCACATTTCGTGTTATTATTCGTCCTTTGTCTTTCCCTTCTAAAATTCGGACCCTCACCTGTGTAATTTCGCCGGTCACTCCAGTTCGTCCGATTATCTGGATGACTTCTGCTGGCGTAAGCTCTTCTTCAGCTGTTTCTTTTTCCTTGCTCATTACTTGGCTCCTTTCCTGATCTGCTCAACTCTTTTAATTATCTCTTTAACGAGTCCTAAGGCGTCTCCTTCGCTTATTATGCATGCTGATGCTGCTGAAACATCTATTCCAACAGCGTCTCCCAACTTTTCTTTACTTGGAACATACACGTATGGAATCTTCCTTTCTTCGCATAGCAATGGCAAATGCGCCACAACTTCCGGGGGGTCAACATCTTCTGCTATTACAACGAGTTTCGCTTGTCCCCTTTCAACAGCTTTTGTTGTTTCATTTGTCCCCTTTCTCACAGTTCCTGTTTTTGCGGCTATTTGTAGGGCTTCATAGGCCGCATCTGCAACTTCTTTTGGAACTTCAAACTTCACATAGAACGGTTTGGACATAAGCCTCACCCTCAAATGCACAGTTTAATCAACAACACCTATTTATGAATGTTTCGACTAAACCCAGCGAAAACTCTTCTATACGCGAAGTAACGTAGAAAGGTTTAAATAACATGTCACGTTTGAACCTTTTTGTTTTTCGAGGGGAATTTAAAAGATTGATTAGACTAGGTCGAGTGCTTCATATAAGTCCAAGTAAAAACATCATAGTGAAAGTTGAAAACACACCAAAAATAGGCGAAACCGTAGTTGATGAAAACCTAAAGCCTATAGGAGAAGTCTTCGACATTTTCGGGCCGGTTTCATCGCCATATGTAGCTGTCAAGCCGAAAGTTACCAAACCTGAAGTTTTGGTTAACAAGATATTGTATGTTCTCCCCTCGAAAAAAGGAAAGGAGAGAAAATAAATGGATGAGGCAGATGTTGGGGATTCAAACCCAACATCATCGTACACTCAACAAGCCAAAGTACAAGCATGCCCAGAGTGTGGTAGCACAAGGCTAATGCGCGATTATGAATGTGCAGAACTTGTATGCATGGACTGCGGCTATGTCATAGCCGCAAAAATAGCTGATAGAGGACCCGAATGGCGAGCATTTGACGACGAGCAGAGGGCAAAGAGAACAAGGGTTGGAGCCCCATTAACTTACACAATTCACGATAAAGGCTTATCAACAATGATTGATTGGCATGACAGGGACATTTATGGAAAAGGTTTGTCTCCTGGGCAAAAGGCACAAGTCTACCGTCTCAGAAAGTGGCAGCGGCGCATAAGGGTTTCAGACGCCACTGAACGCAACCTCGCTTTTGCTTTATCTGAAATAACAAAAATTGCTAACAATTTAAACCTCCCAAAGAACATACTTGAAACCGCGTCCCTAATTTATAGGAAAGCCGTTAAAGAGAGGCTCATTCGCGGTAGGTCCATTCAAGGAGTGACATCAGCAGCGATCTATTTGGCTTGTAGACAGTGCGGCTTGCCCAGAACTTTAGAAGAAATAGCTCAAGCATCAAATGTGAACAAAAAGGAGGTTGGGCGGAGCTACCGCTTCTTGATTAAAGAGTTAAACTATTTTATCCCGCCCTTAAAACCAAGCCAATATATAACCAAATTCTCAAACCAGCTAACAATGCAGGGCAAGGTTGAGGAAATAGCCCACAAAATTTTGGCAGCAGCAAAGGAACTGAAGCTAACATCTGGGCGGGGACCGACGGGTATTGCCGCTGCAGCAAGTTATATAGCATCAGTGCTAACCGGGGAGAGAAAGACCCAGAGGGAAATTGCCGAAATAGCACAAGTTACAGAGGTCACAATTAGAAATCGTTATAAAGAGCTTGTTGAACGTTTGATGTTTCAAATGAGCCTCTAACGTTCTACAGAAGTTCTTCCTCTTCGTTCTCTTGGCAGCATTCTTCCCTTTCTTTTTCTTTCTTGTCGCTTAATATCTCAGGAACAGTCTTACCAAGCTCCTCCAAAATTTCTTCTGGAATTTTATCTCGTAAACTTTTAATTTCTTCTCTAAGCTTGTTAACTTCTGTTTCTAAAGTTTTTGCTTTCTCACTTAACTCTGGAATCTCCTTAAGCTTGTCCCTTTCCTCTAAAAGTGTGTGCTTTTCCTCCTCTAACGCTTTGATTTTCTCCTCCAGTTTTGTTTTCATTTTGACAATCTGCATTTTGCACCCTAAATTCAATGTATTGTTATTCTGCAGATTAATAATTTGCTGCAAAACGCATTTTAGTCTCTGACGCAATAGTGTAATAGGGTTGTAGTTTGGTTAAATGTCCAAAATGTGGGGGAGAAGTAGCCACCCCCTTTAAAACGTGGACAATTTCTCCACGAAAGCCTGGGGAGGGTGCACCAAAGCTTATGGGGATTTTTGAATGTCCAAACTGTAAAGCAAGATTTAGAGCAGCCGTCGAATCTGAAGCGAGAGTTGAAGAGACAGTAAGTATTAAAAACATGGTTGAAAGAATTAAAGTCATAAAGGGTGAACTTATGCAAACCCTGAAGAACTTGCGTGAAAAAATAAAGACTTTAGAAACTGAGCGCGCAAACCTTATGGTTGAAATTGAAAAATTGAAGAAGGCGGCAGAGTCAAGGGTCAACGCCCTTGAAAGTGAAGTGAACATGCTACGGGAGGAAGTAAAATCTTTAAGAGAGCTGCTAGGCTACACAGAGGAAAAGTAAAATAAGGTAAATGCAAACATGTGCTAATCGTCAACAATTTAAGACTGTAAAAACTTTTTGTAATATTCTTGAGCTTTCGCCACGGCTTTTTCTGGATTTTTTAAAATAGGATAACTTGCCCCGGGCGATAGCTTCTCGCATTTGCTAAAATATTCGACAACTTTTTTGACGTTTCCTTCGTAAATTGCCAGTCCTCCGGCAATGTGATACCACAACCTTGCTCTGGTGAAGTCCTTCTCCTTTTCAAATTTCTTAGCATTTTCAGCTGCCTCTTCCATTGAGACGCCAACTTTTCTCGGGTCGAGGAACATCACGTTAAATAAAGCGTCATACGTTTCTTTATCATCCCCGCAGAGTTTCTCGAGGTCAGTCGCCGGTACAATTTCTGTGGTGGTTTTGGATTCTTCCTTTTTCCCTCTCTTAAATCTGTCTAGTAAACCCATAATTTTCCTCCTCGAGCCTCTCATTCTATTTAAGCTTTGAAACTGATTATTTGTATTAAAGTTAATTTTAAAGGTTTGTCTGTGTATATGTGCTTTATGCCATATAAATTCACATTCGACCTTTCAAAGGTTCCAAAGTTCTTCTTTAAAGAGGTGACTAGACTCGTTTATAAAAAAGGGGTGCACAAAAAGATTGGCTATGCTTTACAAGATGTTATTAAGAAGTTTAAGATTCAGGAGGCAACAGGCTTAAGCCTTTCGGATGCTGTTCAACTTTTGGAAGACTTTGTTGATATGGAGGTTCGAAATATTTTGGAAAAGGAGAGATTTAAGAAGGCGAAGGAGAGGGCGTTGTTTTTGCCTCATTGTTCTAGGAAATATATGGATAGTCGGTGTAAAGCTAGGTTTGAGCCGAACCTTCCTTCATACATTTGTGCTCATTGTTCCCCCGATTGTTTGATTAGCAGGGCGGTTTCAATAGCCGAGAAGAAGGGATATGACGTTTACGTTATACCGGGCGGCTCATGTGTTTATAAGATTTTGAAGCTTAAGCGTTATGACGGTGTTGTTGGCGTAGCTTGTGGTGAGGAGGTGAAACTGGCAGGGGAAGTATTATCTAAAATGAATGTTGCTGGTCAGGCTGTTCCATTGCTTAGGAATGGCTGTGCGAACACTTTTTTCAGCATTGAAACTTTAATGCAGGCTCTTTAAAGAGAAAAAGGATAGATTTAGGAGAGGTTATATCGTTTTACTTCTTTTCCTCTTTTGCCTTTTTCTTAGTTGTTTTTTTCTTGCAAGCCAACAATTTACACCTCAAAATCAACAAATTAAATGGTAATTTAGCGTTATATAATTTTTACCATTGCCATTGTAAATTGTAAGTGAGGCCGGGATTAATTGAAATGTTTTTACTTGACTATCTCTCTTTTCTTCCATCTTAGGTTTTTGCTGTGGCATTTTCGGCACTTAACAGCTGTTGTGGCGTTTCGTGCGCCGCATTCTCTGCAAATTTTAACGTATAGTCTACGTTGCTGGGCTAATGTTTTCTTAAATGGGTCCATTATTGGCATTTTCTTCAACCCATTTTCTTTTGCGGCTAAACAAACAGAATATGCATCCAAATATACTTTTTGTCTTCCAACCCTAAATATGCCAAAACCTAACGCCTTACTTGTTTTTCTAGCAGTATGGCTACGTCGCTTGGCTTTTCAGCCACTTCTACGCCGGCTTTTCGGAAGGCTTCTATTTTGCTTTCAGCTGTTCCAGCCTTGCCCATTATTATTGCACCCGCGTGTCCCATGCGTTTTCCTGGAGGGGCTGATCGTCCGGCTATGAAGGCTACGACGGGTTTTGGATAGTTTTGTTTGGCTATGTATTCTGCGGTGAGTTCTTCAAGGTTTCCGCCAATCTCTCCTATGATGGCTATGCCTTCTGTTTGGGGGTCTTTTTCAAAAAGCTTTAGGGCGTCTATGAAGTTTAATCCGACGATGGGGTCTCCTCCTAGGCCTACACATGTGGATTGTCCCATTTGTCTTTTGGTTAAGCCGGCGGCTATTTCATATGTTAGGGTTCCGCTTCTTGAAATCATGCCTATGTTACCTGGTTTGAAGATGTGGGCTGGCATTATTCCAAGTTTGCATTCTCCAGGAGTTATTATTCCCGGAGTGTTTGGTCCTATTATTGTGGCGTTTTCTTGTTTAGCATAAGCCATAACGTTAATGGCGTCTTTCACTGGAATATGCTCTGTGATGATTACAACTGTTTTAATCCCGTTTTCTATGGCTTCTAGTGCTGCGTCTGCCGCGAAGGGTGCTGGCACAAATATTATTGAGGCGTTGGCTTCATGCTTTTGTAGGGCTTCTTCAACAGTGTCGTAGACCGGGACACTGTGGACTTTTGTTCCACCCTTGCCTGGCGTTACGCCGGCAACTATTTGTGTTCCATATTCTAACATTAGTTTTGTGTGGAAGCTTCCTTGGGTTCCGGTTATGCCTTGAACTATCGCCTTGGTATTCCTATCGACTATTATTCCCAATTTTTCACGCTCCACTTTTGGCAATTTCCACTACGCGTTTAGCCGCTTCTTCCATGCTTTCTAGCACATGTATTCCCGCCTCAGTTAGTATGCGATTTCCTTCCTCCTCGTTTGTTCCTACAAGCCGTATAACCAAAGGTTTTTCTATACCCAGTTTTTCTTTTGCTTCCAGAACCCCTCTTGCAACTTCGTCGCAACGGGTTATTCCGCCTAAGATGTTTATGAATAGGGCTTTGACGTTTGGATCTGAAAGTACTATTTTTAAGGCTGCCGCAATTTTTTCTGATGGGGCGCCACCGCCCACATCCAAGAAATTTGCTGGTTTCCCTCCGTAAAGTTGTATGGAGTCCAATGTTGCCATCACCAAGCCGGCTCCGTTGCCTATTACGCCTATGTCCCCGTCAAGTTTTACATATGCCAAGTCATTTTTTGCAGCCTCAATCTCTTGAGGGGAGAGCTCTCCTTCCAAAATTCTTTCCTTGAATTCTGGGTGGCGGAATAAGGCGTTATCGTCAATTATTATTCTCGTATCCACGGCAACGAAATTTCCGTTCGGAGTTTCGACTAGAGGGTTCATTTCAATGAGTTCGGCATCGCAGTCCATTCCCGCCTTATATAGGCTGTAGAAAATGTTTCCAAGTACTGAAATTTGGTTTCCAGCATAGCCCATGCGTTTTGCTATTTGTCTGGCGTGATACGGTCTGAATCCTCGCTGGGGATCTATAGGGAACTTTATGACTTTCTCCGGAGTTTTTGCTGCAACTTCCTCTATTTCCATTCCGCCTTCTGAAGATGCGATTGCAACATAGCTTTTGGAATACCTGTCAACAGTTATGCCAAAATAAAGTTCTTTTTTGGCTTGTATTTTCTCCTCAATCCATATGCTTCGAACAGGTATTCCTTTAATTTGTATGCAGAGCAGTTTCTCTGCTGCTTTTTCAACTTCTGCTATTGATTCTGCGAAGAGTATTCCGCCGGCTTTTCCCCTTCCTGCAACGGGAACCTGAGCCTTTATAACTAATGGTAGTTTAAGTCTTAATGCTATTTCCCGAGCTTGGATGGGGTTTATGGCTAATTCCCCTTTTGGTGCGGGAACGCCATATTTTGTGAGTATTCTTTTTGCCTCATATTCAAGGAGTTTCATTAAACCGTCCCCTCTTAACGCATCATTTAATGGTCTCTATTGCAACGTAGGATTTCGTGTCCTTTATTCCTTCAATTGCGGATAATTTCCTTAAAATCTCGTTGAGCTTGTCTCTTTCAACTACCAACACGGCGTCCACGTCACCGGCGACTCTAAAGGCTTTTTGTACGAAGGTTTCCCTAATTTTTTCGTAAACTTCGCTTCTTTTTGGTGGATGTACCTTGATGAGTATAAGGGCTGGTGTTGATGATACACCTAGGGCGTTTAACCCTTTTTCTGTAACGTCGATGAATCCTCTGCCCGTTCGTATGTAGTTTAAATCTCTAAGCTTTTTTAAGTGGAGGTTTAATGCTTGTCGGCTTATGCCCAATTCCTTTGCTAGATCGCTTTGTCTCGCGTGTAAAGTGTATGTATTTGTTGACTTTCCCCTTTCATATAACATTCGAAGCAGTTGAATTGAGCGTCTTGTTAGGGTTTCCAAGTTTTTTGACGCTTCTCTAAGTTCTCTTAAGTGTTAGAAGTTTACAATAGTACGAGTTATTTAAGCATTTATCAAGTTTTCAGATGTTTAGATCCCCAATGCGTGAACTTGAAATTTTGCTGGTAGAAGTAAAAACCGTAATGTATTTATTTATGGATAAAAATGGTTAAGAAGCCATAGAAAAAGTGAAAACAAGGAGTGAGGCGGTCCAAAATGTCTGAAAGCAACTCAGTGTTGATCGGGAAGAAGCCAGTAATGAACTATGTACTGGCTTGCATAACCCTCTTCCACGGCGGAGCAAAAGAGGTAAATGTTAAGGCAAGAGGGAGAGCCATAAGCCGCGCTGTTGATGTCGTTGAGGTCGTTAGGCGCCGATTCCTACCAGACGTTAAAATTAAGAAAGTAGGTATCGGAACTGAGCAGGTGGCACCCAGAGAAGAGGGTGGCACGCCTACAAACGTCAGCACCATTGAGATAACGCTGGAACGCTAAAATACCTCCGAATAAAATTCCAAAGCTCCGCCGCCCCTCCTTTATTTGTGGAGGGCACTGTTTCAAGTGAAGACAGTATTGTGCAGTTTCTGTTTAAAAAGTGGAATCTTATGTCAAAAGTGTTCGGAGAAGGTTAAATCCGGAGAAGTTTCAGAGCTGGATTTAAAAGTTGCCCGTTTGCTTCTCTCGTTAGAGGAAACTTATCCATCCCTTCAGAACGTTTATTTTTATAAGGCTGTGGATGCGGATAAAACCTTAGCCATACTTGTTGGTAGGGGTGACGTCCCCCGTCTTTTAGGTTATGGCGGAAAAATAATTAAAGCGTTGGGGGAGAAAACTGGCAAGTCCATAAGGGTTTTGGAATACGGAGTTGATGATAGGAAGTTTTTGGAGGATTTGTTCGCTCCATTAAGCATTGTTACCATAAACACTATTTGGCTTCCAGATGGGTCGACAGAAACTAGAGTTATCTTAAGGAAAAAAGGCGGCAGGCAACCACCCTTTGATGTGAAGGCTTTAAAGGAGATTGCCCGTAAAGTTCGCAATATGACCCTTCGTGTTGAATTTACTGACTAGTTGGGCGTGAACTAATGAGTTTGGACCCTATTGGAGACTGGCGGAGAACCCATTACTCAGTTGAGGTTCGGCCAGAGCTTGATGGGCAGGAGGTTACGCTTTTCGGTTGGGTTCAAGAAATTCGGGATTTGGGGGGCATACGCTTTATAATATTGCAGGACCGCGAGGGAACTGTGCAAATTACTGTTTCAAGGAAAAAGGTAAGCAGCGAAGTTTTGTCGAAGTCTGATGCCTTGCAGAGGAGATATAGCATCGGCGTGAAAGGCGTTGTAAAGAAAACAGAGATCACGCCTAGAGAAGTCGAAGTGATACCGAAGGAGATCAAAATTTTTGGCACAGCCTCACCTCAGTTGCCAATAGACATTACCGGAAAAGTGCCGGCACAGCTGGAGGTTCGGCTTGACGCTCGGGCTTTGGACCTTTGCCGTGAAGAAAACATAGCCATTTTCAAGATTCAACACATCGCTGTTGAGGCTATACGCAGCTTCCTTTTTGAGAGAGGCTTCATAGAGGTTCACACTCCACGCATAATTGCTTCAGCCACAGAAGGCGGTGCAGCACTTTTCCCGGTGGACTATTTTGAGAGGAAAGCTTTTCTTGCGCAGAGCCCTCAGCTTTACAAGGAACAACTTGTAATGAGCCTTGAAAAAGTGTTTGAGATCGGGCCTTTCTTCAGGGCTGAAGAGTCCCACACGCGGCGGCATCTAAGCGAGTTTGTTTCGATAGACATTGAGCAGGCTTTTGCTTCAGCGGAAGACGTTATGCAGTTGCTGGAACAGCTTATGCAGCACACTTGCAGGGTTATCGGTGAAAAGTGCGAAAGGGAACTGGCGATATTGAAACATCGAGTGGATGTGCCTGAAATCCCATTTAAACGCTTAACGTACGACCAAGTTCTTGAAGACTTAAAAAAAGAGGGCATAGAAATTCCGTGGGGCGAGGACATACCCACGCCAGCTTTTAGAACGTTGGGCAAAATCCATCCATACTTCTATTTCATAACGGACTGGCCAACGCGGTCCAAGGCTTTCTATATTAAGCCAAGGGATGATAATCCTGAAATCTGTGAGGGTTTTGACCTTATGTGGCGTTGGATTGAACTTTCCTCCGGCGGCACGAGAATAGCTTCAAAAGAGCTTCTTGTTAAGCGGTTGAAGGAGAAGGGTTTGAATCCGGAATCCTTCAAGTATCATTTGCAAGCCTTTGATTACGGCATGCCCCCTCATGCAGGCTGGGCTATTGGTTTAGAAAGGCTTACAATGATGCTGACGGGGAAAAAGAACATTAGGGAAGTTACGCTTTATCCAAGGGACAAGTTTAGGCTTACCCCATGACAATTTAGGTTGTGGGAAGAGCCAAAATTGACTACCCTCCCCTATCTAGATTTTGTGATATTCCGGAATTTAGCTGTGTTTCCAGCTTTATTTTCTCTCCCCCCTCTTAGATTTTCGTGCAGAGTTGGTTTTCAATGATTTGATTTAAACTTGTTCTAAAAGTTGATAAAGAGGCTTTCATTTATCCCCGAACATGGGAGAACACCTCAAAATAGCGTGTGGAGTCTTCGGGGCAATAAATTTTGAAAAGCAGCCCATATTCCCGTATATATATTGGGGTTTAAGGGCTCAAAATCATAGGGGGCACCAGTCCCACGGTTTTCTTACATATGCTAATGGAGAATTCTATGTTCACAGAAGCCTAGACCTTGTTCCAAAAATAAAGACAAGCGCCATTCAAGAGTGGTTTGGGCGTCTGCCCGGATACATTGGAATAGGTAATGTTAGATACACAACTTCTGGGAAGACGGATGAAAAGTCTCTAATAAGGGGCACTCAACCAGTCACTGCTTCCAAAAATGGTTTAAGGTTGGCTATCTCGTTTAACGGCAATGTTGTCAACACTTTTAGGCTTAAAAAGGAAATCTCCAAAGAGTTTCCAAACTTCTCTTACGAGTGCGACGCCGACCTTATCTGCCACAAACTCCTAATAGAACTAGTCAAGAGCAAAGATTTGGCTTCTGCTGTGAAATTGTGCATGCAGGAAATTGAGGGCGCCTTTTCTGTTGCAGGAATAACCAGCGACAGCAGGTTTTTCGCTTTCAAAGACCCTCATGGTATAAGGCCCCTTTGTGCTGGTCACGGTGATGAGGGGAAGGCTTATGCTTTTTCTTCTGAAAGTGTTGGTTTGGACATTAACGGTTTATGTCGGGACTTTGAGGTGGAGCCCGGCGAGTTTGTAACGGTTTCCGAGAATGGATTTAAACGTGAAAGGCTTGTGAGTTCGGGGCGGAAAGCCTTTTGTGCCTTTGAGTTTGCCTATTTCGCCAGACCCGACTCCATCTTCGACAAGCGATATGTTTATGAGATTCGCGAAGAGTTTGGGCGGAACCTTGTGAGGGAAAACCCAGACATTGTTGGGGATGCGGACATGGTTATTTCCATGCCGGAAACTGGTGATGACGCTGCTTTGGGGGTTCATGAAGAGTCTGGTTTAAGGTGGGAGAGAGCAACTCGCAGGCATCGCTATGTGACTGAGCGTGCTTTCATACTGCTTAACAGGGAGCGTTACGCCACCATAGACAAGAAAATTAACATTTTAGCTTCAAAGGTGAACGGAAAAAGGGTCATAGTTGTGGATGACAGCATTGTCCGAGGCGACACCACAAGGATTACTGTGGAGAAGCTTCGCAGAATGGGCGCCAAGAAAGTTTACTTGTTTGTGACTTTCCCACGCATAATTGGTCCATGCTTTTACGGGATAGACATGGCGACTTATGGGCAACTCATTGGTGCAAAGAACACGCCCGAAGAGATAGCCAAAATTATAGGGGCGGATGCCGTCTGTTACCAGTCGATAGATGGGCTTGTGAGGGCTACTGGCTTTAGAAGGGAAGAGTTATGCTTGGGCTGTTTGACTGGGGAGTATCCAACGCCTCTGGCTCAAAAGATTGCGGATGAGATGAGGAAGAGGTTTTTGGAAGGCTTTGAGGAAACTGGAAGGCTTTATGAGATTCCAGAGCTTGTTGGCGAGAATTAGTGGCAAAAATAGATTAGCGTCCTCTAGCATTTAGCATTTAATCACTAAAAGGTGCGTGGCACATCTTGGTCGAAAAAGTCGGCATACTCGTAGTTTCTTATGGCGCCCGTGAAGTGGCGATGGTTGACGCTTTTCTAAGAAGCACAAAATACAATGTTGAGGTTTATGTTGCTGATAAACAGCGAAACCCGTTTAACGTGAAGCACGCAGCGGCACACGTTGTCATTCCAGACTTGAATGTTGAGGCTATATGCAAATTCGCTGAAAACCACAAAGACAGCATAGACTTCGGCATTGTCGGTCCTGAAAAGCCCATAATTGAGGGCGTCCGCGACATCGTTGAGAAGCGCACTGGCATACCAATGATTTGCCCAACAAAAGAGTACGCCATAGAAGCCAGCAAAGTCCAACAACGCCTACTATTCCAAGAGATAGCTCCAGAGGTGAATCCCCGCTTCAGAATCTTCCACCCAGAAGAGTTTAAAACGCCAGAAGATGCGCGTAAAGCCCTTTACAAGTGGCTTGACGAGCTTGAAAATATGGCTGTTGTTAAGCCGGACAAGCCAGCCGCCGGCAAGGGCGTGGGCGTATGGGGAGACCACTTCACCACCCGCGAACAGCTCTTTGAGCATTTTTGGGAAAACTTGCGGCACGGCGCGGTCACAGTAGAAGAGAAAATTGAAGGTGAAGAGTCCAGCTTCCAAGCCTTTTGCGATGGAAAGCATTTGGTGCCCCTTCCAGAAACGAGGGATTATAAACGCGCCTTTGACGATGATAAAGGTCCAAACACTGGCGGAATGGGCTCTTACAAGGATTCTGGCGAAATATTGCCCTTCATGACAGCGGCGGATAGAGAAAAAGAGCTGGAAATCGTAAAAAAGATTTTTGGCAGGTGGAAAGCCCAAGACAACCAAGCCTTAAGGGGCATCCCCTTTTACGTGGCTTTTATGCACACTGGTAAGGAACCGAAAATCCTTGAAAACAACAGCCGCCCTGGCGACCCGGAAATAATTAATATTTTGCCAATTTTGAAGGACAATTTTGTTGACGTGTGCTTTAGGATTCTTGATGGAAACCTAACTCGCATAGAAATTGAAAGGATGGCGACCGTGGTGACCTACAAGGTGCCGCCGAATTATGGTGGTTATGCTGAGGCTTTCCCAGAACGTGTGAACAAGGCGGAAATAGACAAGCCAGTAGACTTAACAAAAGCCTACGAGCTGGGCAGAAAGTATGGCGAAAGAATTCGTGTTTATCCAGCTTCTATGGAGCTTCGCGACGGCGAAACCTACGCCCTAAAGTCTAGGGCTGTCTGTGTGGTTGGCATAAGCGAAACAATAGAGGAAGGCAGAAACATCTCCTTGGAAGGCATTAAAGCCATAAAGGGTGGAGCCTTGTGGCATAGAAACGACATAGCTTCGAAACAGCACATAGAAAAGAGCATACGCCACATGGAGGCGCTCAGAAAACGAGGATGAAAAAAGTTTTCATATCAGACTGTGAAGGACCAATCTCCAAGAACGATAACGCCTTCGAACTCACAGCCCATTATGTGCCCAATGGCGAGCGACTCTTTACGGTTATAAGCCGATATGACGATGTGCTTGCAGAAGTTGTAAAAAAGCCCGGCTACAAGGCTGGCGACACGCTGAAGCTTATACTTCCTTTCCTTAAGGCTTATGGAGTCACAGACCGCAAAATGCAGAATTTTTCAGCCAAAACGCTTCTGCTAATCTCGAATGTTAAGGAAAGTTTGGCTTTCATTCGGAAAGTTGCTCACACGTTTATTGTCAGCACAAGCTATGAGCATTATATTAGGGCGTTGTGCCAAGCCATAAATTTCCCCTTCAAGAATGTTTACTGCACAAAAGTGAAGATTGACAAGTATTTGCTTAGCCAAAAAGAGCGGGATAAGCTTCGGAAGTTAGCGGCTGAAATTGCCAAAATGCCAGTAATCGAAATCCCAAAGGATGCAAGTTCCATCCAAGACTTCCCAAAACAACACCAGCAAATCATAAGGCGGCTTGATGAAATCTTCTGGGAAGAAATTGCCAAAATGGAGATTGGAAAAGTCTTCAACGAGGTTAACCCGGTTGGTGGACGCGAAAAGGCCGAGACGGTTATGCAAATAGCCAAAAATTTAGGCGTAAACCTATCAGAAGTGGTTTATGTTGGTGACAGCATAACAGACGTTGAAGTCTTCAAAACAGTCCGCGGTGGAGACGGCTTAACAATATCCTTTAATGGTAATGAGTACGCCATAAGAGAGGCTGAAATTGCCATAATGTCCGAAAAAGCGCTTGTAACTGCACTGCTAACGGCGGTTTTCTGCAAGTTCGGTAAGGAGGGCGTATTTGAACTTGTAAACGACTGGAGCTTTGAAAGGCTTAGGGAGCTTAACGTGGACACAGAGCTGAAAAACAAGTTCTTTGAAGCTTACGGCGAGAAACTTCCACAAGTTGAAGTTGTCACAGCGGCAAACATGGAAAGGCTGGCAAAGGAAAGCATAGCCTTCCGCAAAACCGTTCGAGGCGAAGCTATAGGACGTCTAGGCTAGGCTTATCAAAGGTTTAATAGCCTAAAATGCCAACCTAAATTAATCCGCAACTTGAAGCATGGAGAGGGGAACGCGTTGACCAAAAAGGAAGTTGAGGATACTTACGCGGAAGCCTTTGAAGGCATCTACTGCCGGGTCATTGTTACGGCTGATGATGAGGAAGCACTGCAGAAGGCGGCATTGCACGCAACAGCCACCCCATCCATAGTTATTGGAAGAATTGAAGGCGGAATAGAAAGGTGGCTAGGCATAAAGGAAACCCCAGACGGGCGTAAAGGCGTAATCATTCAGTTCTGGGGTGGAATAGACTCCAAAAAACCCTTTTCCGAATCCCTCAAAAAATTTGAAATTGAACTTTCCTACCGTATAAGGCAGGATATTCTCGTAAAACCCTTCACAGCAGTCTTTGACGCCTTGCAGAATCCGCTGGGCAAAATTGACATGATGGAACGTGTCGGCCACTGCGGAGATGGCTACGAGTGGGAGGAAAAACGCCACAACCGCCAAGTCATCGTCGTTCCCATTATGGTTCCAGACTTCATAATAGAACGGTTTTTGGGCTATGCCCGCGGCCTTATGGGTGCAAACTTCTGGATAATGTGCAAAACAAAAGAGGCTGTCATAGAGGCTGGAGCAAGGGCTTTGGATGCCATCCACAAAGTTGAAGGCGTAGTAACGCCATTTGAAATTTGTTCTGCTGGCTCGAAACCAGAAACCCGATATCCATGGATAGGCCCAACAACAAACCATCCCTACTGCCCATCATTGAAGAAGCGGCTTGGCAAAGAGTCAAAGGTTCCAGAAGGCGTGAACTACATTCCAGAAATTGTGATAAATGGTGTTTCGCTTGAGGCTGTTAAAAGGGCCATGAAGGCTGGCATAGAGGCTGCATTAAAAGTGCGAGACGTCGTGAAAATTTCGGCTGGAAATTATGGTGGGAAACTTGGCGATTATAGGATTTATTTGCGTGAGTTGTTTCCATGAAACGCTTTGACGTTATAGGTTTTGGCGCCCTAAACGTGGACAAACTTTACAAGGTTAATAAGATAGCTGGACCAGAAGAGGAAGGCTTCATAAAAGGCTTTGAAGAGGCTTGTGGTGGTTCGGCAGCTAACACCATTGTTGGCTTGGCGAGGCTTGGCTGCAAAGTCAGCTTTATTGGGAAGGTCGCCAACGACCGGGAAGGAAAAATGCTCATGGAGGATTTCCGCAGGGAAGGAGTAAACACTAAGGGCATTATAAGGGCGGATGCTGGGCGAAGCGGAACAGTGATGGGTTTCGTGGACGAAAGGGGCGAAAGAGCCTTGTATGTAGACCCGGGCGTAAACGACACCATAAGCTTCGAAGAAATAGATATGGGGTATGCTTGCCAAGCAAAATTCATCCACCTAACCTCTTTTGTCGGCAAAATGTCCTTCGAAACTCAGAAAAGGCTTGTGGAAAACCTCCCAGAAGACGTTAAAGTTAGCCTTGACCCAGGCGAGCTTTACGCAAGAAAGGGCATAAAAGCCCTAAACCCAATCTTGAAGAGAACTTTTGTTTTTATGCCAAACTCTCGGGAGCTGGCGCTCTTAACGGGCATAGAGGACCATGTTAAGGGTGCCGAAAAAATGTTGGAGCTTGGAGTTAAAATTGTTGCGGTTAAGCTCAGCGGTAAGGGATGCTATGTCACAGATGGGAGGGAAAGCCACCACGTGGAAGCCTTCAAGGTGCAGATTGTGGACACGACTGGTGCAGGAGACGCTTTTTGTGCAGGCTTTCTCTACGGATTATTAAACAATAAAAGCCTAAAAGAGTGTGCGAAACTGGGCAATTTTGTTGCTTCGCGTTGCATAATGAAGATGGGCGCCCGCACGGGGCTTCCGCGCCTTGAAGACTTAAAAATGCTTTTCTAAGTAGTCGATTAGGCTTTCGAAGATTAGTTTTCCATCTCCATGCATAGGCATGATTTTCTGTCTAGTCCAGTCTGGCTGCTGCCACCAGTAGTAGGCTCTTTCCGGGTGGGGCATCAAACCGAAAACTGTGCCTTCCGGATTGCATATGCCAACAATGTCGTGGAAAGAACCGTTAGGGTTTATTGGATATCGCCCCTCCGCATATTCGCCCTCTTTTGTGCAGTATCTGAAAACCAGCTGGTCGTTTTCGTAAAGCCTTTGCAAATATTGCTTCTCCTTTTCTTTGGCGAATAGGAATCTGCCTTCCGAGTGGGCGACTGGCATGCGCAAAACCTTGCCCTTAGAAATTTTTCTTGTGAATACGCATTTGCCGTTGTTTTCGTGCTTTATGTAAACCCAGCGGCAATTGTAGCCGGGCGGATGGTTTGTGGCTAGTGCCGCCTCCGGATAGGGACTTATGCCATCAAACGCTGGGAGCAAGCCAGCCTCAACAAGCACTTGGAAACCGTTGCAGATTCCAAGGATTGGGCGTCCCTCGTCAACGAAAGCCTCCAACTCCTTGCCCATTTTTGCGAGCATCCACTTAGCCCAAATCGCGCCAGCACGCACATAATCCCCGAAGGAAAAGCCGCCGGGAAAAACTAGAGCATGGTAATCCATTAGGTTTCGCCGCTTAACCACATCATTCGCACGGAGGATTTGGGCTTGAACGCCAAGGTCCTCAAAGGCTGTTTTTGTTTCGGCGTCGCAGTTGGTTCCGCCAACACGAAGAATGCAAACCTTAATTTCTTCCTTTTTCATGTTAGGCTTCACCGCCACTGCCACTTAAAGTGCGCTTCCACCAAGCCAACAACTCGCTTATGGGCGCATCCACAACAACATCCCCATCCAAACCATAAACACAAAGTCTTGGCGCAGTTGTCACCTTGCCAATTCTTGCGAAAGTGCATCCCCGCATGACAGCTTCAAAATCTTTCTCGCAATTTTCCGGGACTTCCACGAGGAATCGGCTGTTAGACTCTGCGAAGAGGATAAAGTCGTTTCTGTTCAAGCCATCTGTGGGGACAAGCCGCAAATCAAGTTCCATGCCATAGCCGTCGGAAAAAGCCATCTCCGCCGCCGCAACAGCCAAACCACCATCCGATAAGTCGTGGCAAGCACTAACCAAGCCATGGTCAATAGCCCTAATTATTGCTCTAAAGGATTTTCTAGCTTGGCTGACCCGAACCTTCGGCACTGTTTTTCCAACAAAACCCAACAGCCTATAATATTCTGAGCCGCCAAGCTCATGGTAGGTTTTGCCAACAATGTAGATGGAGCTGCCTGGTTCTTTGACGTCCAATGAAACTGCAACGCGGATATCTGGAATTATCCCAACAGCCGTTATCAGCAGCGTAGGCGTTACCGGTCCAAGGGGCGACTCGTTGTATAGGCTGTCCTTACCAGAAATGAAGGGCGTTCCAAAGGCTTTAGCAAAATCATAGCATGCTTCACAAGCCCTAACTAGGCTTCCAAGCCTATCTGGTTTTTCAGGGTTGCCCCATGTAAAATTGTCTAGGAGAGCTATTCTTCTCCCGCCAACAGCCACATTGTTCCTTATAGCCTCGTCTATGGCTGAAGCCGCCATCCAGTATGGGTCAATCTTCCCATATTGCGGATTTATGCCGCAAGAAATCACCAAACCCCTCCACGAGTCTCTTATAGGCTTTAAGACAGCCGCATCATTTGGACCGCCAAACTCGCCATGCAATGGTTTGAGGACAGTGTTCCCCTTAACTTCATGGTCATAGGTTCTGATGACGCTTTCCTTGCTGGTAATGTTCGGCGAAGAAAGCAGCTTCAAAACAATGCTGGTTAAGTCTTCTGGTTCTAGAAAGGCTGGTTCTTTAAACACTGACGGCTTGTACTCAGCGACTCTAACGGTTCTGGGCGGTTCAAAAAGAAACGGGATGTCCAGCTCAGCCACCTTTACTCCGCCATAATAAATGCGTAAAATCTCGTCATCAGTGTACCGTCCAATAGCAGTGGCTTCAACATCCTCTCCCTCAAAAATCTCCAAAACTCGTGCAAGGTTTTCTGGCGGAACAGCCAAAAGCATCCTCTCTTGGGATTCAGAAATGTAAATTTCCCAAGGAGCCAAACCCGGATATTTCAGAGGCACCTTTTCAAGCTCCACAACAGCGCCGCATCCAAAACGTTTTGCTGTTTCGCCAACAGCAGAAGATAAGCCGCCCCCGCCTAGGTCTGTTATGGCTGAAGCCAACTCCAAATCCCTTATGGCGATTATCGCCCTCTTAAGCTTCTCCTCCTCAATGGGATTAGCAATTTGAACCACTGGTCTGGAAATCTCCTCAGACTTCTCCGTCAACTCCGCAGAGGCAAAAGTAACCCCGTGGATGCCGTCTCTTCCAGTTTTGCCTCCAGCCAAAACAATGAAGTCGCCCGGCTTGGCGTTTCTCTTAAACTTTTTCAGTGGCAAAAGCCCAACACATCCACAATAAACAACCACATTGCCCACATAGCTTTCGTCAAAACATATGGCGCCATTAACCGTCGGTATCCCCATATTATTGCCATAACTTCCAATACCAGCAACAACGCCCATATACACGTATTTCGGATGCTTAATCCCCGGTGGAAGCCTATCATAAGAGTAATCCAATGGACCGAAGCCCAAAACGTCCATACATGCAATAGGGTCAGCCCAAACCCCCAAAATATCACGTATAACGCCGCCCACACCAGTGGCTGCGCCACCAAAAGGCTCAATAGCAGACGGATGATTATGAGTTTCAACCTTCATGGCTACGCCATAACCATTTTCAAAGCGGATTATGCCAGCATTATCCTCAAAAACAGAAAAACACCAGCGGGGATTAAGCTCCTTAGTCACCCTCACAATGTATGTCTTGAAGAGGCTGTCAATTTCCTTCCCATCAAACTTCAATATGCCCTTAAAAGTTTTGTGAAAACAGTGCTCAGACCAAGTCTGCCCAACCGTTTGAAGTTCAACATCCGTTGGGTTCCTACCCTTCCCCTTAAAGTATTTCTGAACAGCCCGCATCTCTTCAAGGCTTAAACCCAAACCAAGCTCACGGCTAACATCCAACAACTGCTGGTTAGAGGCAGAAGCCAAAGCCACTTCAAAAAGCAGGAAAGGCGTCTCCCTGCGAATGTAGAGGCTTCCGCTCATCTCTCCTCCTCAACCATTATGGTGTAATTATCCTTAGTGGGGTTAGCCAAAAGCCTCTTACACATTTCCTCAGCCTTGGCGAAGGCTTCATCCCTAGAATCAGCCAAAACAACAACACTGTAAACTTTGCTAACGCCAACCCTTTCCACCTTGTAGCCAAGCTCCCTAAGCAAACGGGCTGTGGTTTCGCCTTCTGGGTCGCTGTGCCCGGGCTTCAAGCCAACCTCAATTTTAAGACGATACTTCATAGGCTAAATTAAACCTAAAGCCGATTTAAACACTTTCACCACGGAAAAGGCAAACCTACCTTTTCAAAACCATCTTCCTACCCTTATAGAATATTCGAATTCCACGAGCACTTGTCACACGCCCTATTGCTTCCGCATGCACCCCAGACCTTTCCAAAACGTCAACCGCCTTATCCACATCTTGTTTCTCAACCACAATTGCGAAACCCCAACCCATGTTAAAAGTCTTAAACATCTCCTCATCCGATATTTTGCCGCCAAGCTCGGAAGCAGCCCTCTGGATAACTTCAAAAATTGGCTGAGGCTTAAAATTGTCAAATTCGAAACCTATACCCTTCGAGAAAAGTGTCAAACGGTCAAATTTAAGGTAGGCATCACCAGTAATATGCACTGCAGCCTTAACCCTAACCTCGTCTGCAACCCGCAGGAAGGGCTTAACATAAATTTTAGTGGGCTCCAAAACCTCATAAACCAATTCCCTATCAAGCGGCTCAACAACATCAAACGGGTCGTATCTGCCACCCCAACACTTAAACAAAACCCTACGCGCCAAAGTCACGCCATTACTGTGGATTCCGGAACTCCGCAAGCCAACCACAACGTCCCCGGGCTTAACATTCCTTCCATAAATAATCTTGTCCTTAGAAACCTCGCCGACAGAGGCAAAAACCATGTCAAAACCCTTCCCCTCCACCAAGCCCCTAATCAGTTCGAATACATCGCCAATCTCGCCGCCTGGAACAACACATTCAGCTTCTATAGCGCCTTTCGCTATGCCTTTCATCCACTCCCTAACCAAAGCCGAGTCAGAAACCTGAGCATGAATGTTATCCACAACAGCCAAAGGCCTAGCACCAGAGCGAATAACATCATTAACAGCCATAGCCACACCATCAACACCAATAGTGTCATATTTGTCAGCTAACTGAGCCACCAAAACCTTAGTGCCAACCCCCTCCACCACAAGATCCAAATAAAAGTCATCATGAAAAGGAAAAATTATTCCATAAGGAAGCCGCACAACCCCACCGTAACGACTAAAACCGTAAGTGCACTGCAGAAAACGCAAAGCAACCTTCGCCCTAGCCCTCAACCTCCTATCAACACCAGCACCAGCATAAGTAAACTCCCTAGGCAAACAGCAACCTCCATACAGCTACACTTCTAGAAAACCTCTTTTAAATGTGTTCGCTACAAAAGGCGTCCGCAAACAACGCTAGCTTGTTCTCTCTTTCAGCTAAGATTTTAATACATGTTTACTTCAAAACCAAAATAGTAAAACAGATGTAGGTACATTTTACTGCGGCCGTAGTCTAGCTTGGTAGGACTTCGGCCTCCCGAGCCGGCGACCCGGGTTCAAATCCCGGCGGCCGCACCACAAATTTTTAACTTGGAAGTACAAATTACTGGTTGTGAAGGGTTGGCGTATGCCTATAGTTCATGTTTACGTTTGGGAAGGGTTCGGGAAGGATCGTGTTAAGACATTGATACGAGAGATAACTAGGGTGTTTGGGGGTTTAGGTGTTCCGGAAAGCGCTGTTGAAGTGGTTGTGCACGAAGTTCCTAAGACGCATTGGGGTGTTGGTGGAGAGCCTGCCTCTGAAAAGTTTAAGGACAAGCCCTAATGGGTGATTGCTGCTAGTCCGGTTATGGTGAACGGTGCCGCCATAGTTAGGATGAAGCCGCTGGAGAAGGCTGTTAGTAGGGTGTCTTGGCCGCAGTAGCGTACTATTATTGGTAGTGTTGTGTCCATTGCGGTGGCGCCTCCCATGGCTATTGGCGCATACTTGTCTAACCTTGCAACCAGCGAAGTGAAGGCTATTGTGAAAAGTTCTCTTAGAAAGTTTACAGCGAATCCAAGGGCGCCCCACTCTAATCCGAACAATTGTCCGGCTAATGGTCCGGCCAGCGTGTACCAGCCATAGCCAGCGCAGACACCCATAGAAGCAAATATGTCGATTCTGAGAATTATTCCGCCAATAAGCCCTCCTGTTATGCTGCCTAAAGCCACAGCAAACGGGAAAGCCAAGATTCTAAATTTGGCTTTCCTCATTTTTTCTACGGACTCTTTATCTGTCGCGAAAAGTAAACCCATCAAAAATAATAACGCGATTAAGGAGAGGTTGAAGGAGTACTCCGAAAGAATTGTGTTCAGCAACGATGTTCCGAAGCTATTGTTTAAATATCCAGCTAAAATTCCAAGGGCGAGAGTTGGCAAAACGTATTTCATCATATTTTCACCAGTTTTCTGGCAGCTTTCACAAAGAGTATGCTGAAAAGTAAAGCCATTGTTAGAAGCACTGCGGCGTTTAACCCTACTTTTGGCATTACCGCTAAAAGTTCAGAGTTTGAGCCTATAGAAAAACCCAGAGAGAAAATCAGCATTAAAATGATTCCCAACGTAACTTTTTCAGTGTTAAAAATTTTCCTTCCTCTTAAAGAATAACCAACCGCCATTCCCGTAATCAACGGAATAACTAGTGCAGCAATATCCAAAAGACTTGGCATTCTAATCGCCACCTGGCAGTAAGTGAAAGTGCCGAACAGAATTTATCCTTTTCCACATTTTCATTCGCCTAACACCTTGCATTAAAAGGCTGAATGGGAAGAGCGAATTATCTCGCGGATTTTCTTTCTCGCTTCGCACATGTTTCTTGCTATTTCATCCGGCTTAAGTTCGTTTTTATATAGCGTTTTGAATGGGAAAAACTGAGAGGCAACAAAGACTGTTTTCATGCCTAACTGTTTTGCGCCTTTAATGTCCTCTTCTGGGCTGTCTCCAACGTAAAGGGCTTCTCGAGCCTCGACTCCGAGTCTTTTTAATGCTTCCTCAAAGATTTTGCCGTGGGGCTTACGCCATCCCACAGCATCCGAAACCAGTATTACATCGAAGAAATTGTTTATCCCAACCTTCCTGAGCCCAGCATATATTACTGGAGCATATGTAAAGTTTGAAACAAGTCCTAGCTTATAGTCTCCAGACAACTCCTTCAAAGTTTGTTTTGCACACTTTCTAAGCTTAAAGGAGTTAAGATAATCTTCGAAGAAAATGTTGACGGCGATTTTTATGCGAGTGTCCTCTGGGCTTGTTTTAAACCCCAAATTGTTTAGGGCTTCTGAAATCCATATGGCGTTTGTAACCTCAACAAGTTTTTGGTAGCGTATAATTCGGTATTTTTCATGGGCTTGGCTGTATGCCTCTAAAAATTCCTTTTGGCTTAATTTAAAGCCAGCGTCAACAATAGCCTTGTACAGCTTTGCTTTTGAAGCTTCTAAGTTGTAGCCCTTCACGTTTACTAATGTGCCAATGAAATCGAACATCATAGCCTTAATAGGAGACAAGACCTTTTCTCCACTTTTGAGATTTTAATACTTTTTTTGCAATACTTATTTCCGTATAATAAGGTTTAGGTATATGTCCATTAATCAGAATATTGAGGGTTACGTCCTTCAGACATTATCTACACGAGAAAGCTGAAGAGTCGAGGCATAATGAGACCGTGGCTTATCTAATGTTTCTTGCTGGAACAATATTTTTGTAGAGGGTATCCTTGAAAACCTTCTCATCAGCAGCATAGTTTGGAAAAATCCTGAATGGTTTATATTTATTCCTTATTACGCCGTTTTTCACAACGCAGCTATTCTAGGTTTAGCCTTATAATTTATGGAATAAGCTATTCAAGGGATAGAGGCTGGTATATGAATGAACTCGGGAAGGCACTCTGTAGAGGAAATTTTGCTATCTAAAAAGCGAGTTTCAAGTGAAACAAGACAGAAACCGGCTGAGAAAACTGCAAAACAAGGTTAGAATAAAATTTTTGAGATAGTTTCCGCTAGCCTTTTGGCAAAATCCGTTTCTAACAATGCATTTATATCTCCTAATGAGTCCTCAACTTTTAGGTCAAAGGGCAACCATCCAAGAAAGTGAAAACCCATATCTGTTACATTTTGCCTTATGAACTTGCTTTCATTTATTTTCATGTTTTCAATAACGCCTAGGACTGGCACTTTAAGCTCTGCAAGAAGTTTCAGAAGTTTTTTAACAGTTTCAAAGGCCAGCATAGAAGGTGTCGTAACTATTAGGAATTTTATGCCTTTAACAAGCCTAATTACATCTAGTGTTGCGTCGCTTATTCCCGGAGGCATATCTATTATCAGAAAGTCTAAATCTTCCCATATTGTCGCGGCGAAAAGTTCTATGAGGGCATTTGAAGCGTCCACACCTCTTAAAGGCAACGTGTTCTCTTTTGAGTAGGCAACTATTGAAACATATTTTAGACCATGAACTTGGTCTGGAATTATGCCCTTTTCCTCTTTTGGTTTGACATCTTTTACGCCTAAAATAAGGTGGGTTGAAGGACCTGTAAAATCCGCGTCAAACAATCCAACCCTAAAATTTTTCCTAGTCAATGTTAAGGCGAGGGTGGAGGCGACAAGGCTTTTTCCCACACCACCCTTGCCACTTGAAACAGCAATTATGTGTTTAACCCTTTCAAGTCTTTTGTTTATAATGTTCTCGCGCGGGTCTAACATTTATTTGACCCCTCGCACGCTTTCAAGCCATACGCCTCTTCCTTGTAGGATTTCAAAGTCTGGACTGCCGCACCTTGGACATTTTATGTAAGCGTGAACTGTTTCAGGGACAAAATGTATGGCTTCGGTTTTTTCCTCATCGAGCTCATTTTTACTGAAAACCCATTTTTCTCCACAAACTCTACATCGCAATTCGGCCTTAACAGTTTCGACAATGAACTTGGCGTTTTTCAACTTGCCCATTTTAAGCTCAGACAGGGCAAACTCTAGAATGTCGATTTCTACTTGTTGAAGCTCACCTACCTTTATCTTGACTTCCCTAACCTCCTTTAACCCTTCTTTTTCCGCTATTTGCGAAACAGAAGAAATTATCGCTTCCGCCAAGGCCCACTCATGCATAGGAAAGCCTTTTTGCAAGGCCGCATTTAAAAATATTGTAGCATAAAGCATTTAACAACTTTATGTGGAACGAAAAATTTTTAAAGATCCGCTTTTCCAACAAAATTTTGGTGATGGCCATGCCAAAGAAGAAGAAGGAGAAGAAGGAGGAAAAGAAGTAAGCCTCCTATGACATCTGAAAGTGCTTGGCCTTCACCGCCACAAGCTTAAATTTCATGTTTCCACTTCCTTTTTCTCAAGTGCAACGATGGGAAGCGTTAAATTGCTGCATTTTATTCTGACCTTTAAGTGCACAGAATGGGTAAATTGAGTAGAGTTGCCATAATTAAGGGCTTAGACCCTATAGAAACTACGGTCAAAGCGCTTGAATCACTAAAACAGGATCTAAACGCTGTTCTTTCAACTGAAAAGCCAATTCTGATAAAGCCCAACTATATTACAGCTCAGCATCCGTCAACCGGCATAACAACAGACAGCAGAGTCGTAGAGGGAGTTGTTAAATTTCTTAAAGAGCATGGAAAAAATGACATCATTATTGGTGAAGGAAGTGGGTGGGCAGACACGTTTGAAGCCTTCAAAGTTGCTGGAATAGATAAAATAAGCGAAAAATGGAAAGTGAAGCTTGTAGACCTCAATAAAGATGTTTTCGTTGAGGTTTATCCGCCTAATCCACTGGCTCTTAAAAAGGTTAGAGTGGCGAAAACAGCCTTGGAAAGCGTTATAATAAGTGTCCCAAAATTAAAGGTTCATAGGCTGGCAACGGTTACTCTTGGAATAAAGAACATGATGGGTGCTTTAGCATCCAAAGGCAGCATGCACAACGGAAGACTAAACGAAAACATTGCAGATTTGGCATCTGTATTAAAGCCAAGCTTAACTGTTATCGATGGAGTAATTGCCGGAGAGGGGCATGAAACAAGTGGAAACCCTGTAAAAATGGATGTGGTTATAGCGGGCACAGACCCGGTGGCCGTTGACGCCGTCGGTGCTGCTGTGATGGATATCCAGCCCGCAGAGGTCAAGCATCTCGTTTTGGCGGAAAGGAAGGGACTTGGAACATGCCGCCTAGAGAATATAGAGGTCATTGGAGAACCAATTGAAAAGGTTAAGCGCAAATTTCGAAGGTCTATTTCTTCAAAAATCGTTTCGCTTTTCTAAAAGTTGGGAGTAAAGCTTAAAGGCTATGTTTCCAGTCTAGGAAAAGCCCATGGCTGAGGGCTCTGAAGGTTTGCCGGAATCAACTGGGATAGGCAAATATAGGGACAAGGTTATTGATGGACCTATTATTCGCACAATTTTTTGGTTGGGAACACCGCCGCTTGTAAACCAGCTTGTGGTTGTGGCCTATAATGTGGCGGACACCTATTGGCTTAGTGAATACAGCGAAATTACCGTGGCTGTTCCAAGGCAAATGTGGCCAATCCTGATGCTTTTTCAAGCGCTTGCAAACGCGCTTACCGCGGCCAGCCTAAGCATAATCTCCCAGTACGTGGGAAGCAAAGCCTATAAAGAGGCAAGCTTATCCGCCTCACGTTTCTTCACGTTGTCCCTTCTATTTGGAGGTGCCTTGAGTATGCTGCTTTTAACGCTTAGAAACTCCATATTCACGGTGATTGTATCCACTCCAACAGAAATCTTTGAGGATGTCATGAAGTATTCTGGCGTCATATCTTTCGACGTGTTTTTCAACTACATAGCCCTAACATACACCACTGTTCTACAAAGCGTAGGAGACACAAAAAGGCCAGCAATAGTTAATGTTGCAGCCGTAGCTATCAACATAGCCCTAGACCCATTTCTGGTCCTTGGCATCGGGCCCTTTCCAAGACTTGGGGCGATTGGAGCCGCCCTTACAGATGTTATGGGAAAAATAGTATCAATTTTAGCCCTAACATATATCTTGAGAAAATATTATCCAGAACTCCGTATAAAGCCCACAAAGGAAATAAACACCGCATGGGCACGCTTAGTTTTGCGCATAGGGTTGCCAATTCTAACACTCGGATTAACGAACGGCTTTGCCTTCCTCATGCAGCTTAGGCTTGTTAATATGCTTGGAATAGTGACGGCAACAGCCTTCTCCATAGGCTTTGTAATAACAGATATCGTGGATGCTGCGCTTTGGGGTTTAAGCGGAGCCCCAGCCATAATGATAGGACAAAGTCTAGGCGCGGACAATCAAAAAAGAGCAAGGGAAGTGGCCTTTAAAGCAACCCTCCTAATATTCACCTTGATGATAGTCAGCGCCGTTATAATCTACCCCATCAGGAGAAATATTGTTGGTGTCTTCGCAGACAACCAAGACATCTTAAATGAAACAGACACCTTCTTACAGATAATGCTTCCCACACTCCCATTCTTCGGGCTTTTCGCCGTCGCCCTATCAGTTGGAAGAGGCTCCGGACACACAGTGTTCCCAACAGGTCTAGGAATGCTAAGACTATGGGGAATAAGAATAGCCCTAGGCTATTGCATGGCCTTTATCTTGAACATGGGTTCCATAGGAGTATGGCTGGCCATAGCGATAAGCAACATTATAGGGGGAATAATAGCCATCCTCTGGATAAAATATGGAAACTGGGCGAAAGCAGTTATCAAAGAAAACACCATCATGTGAATGTGTTACTGCAAATCTTGTTCAAATCTGCGAAGCACTCCTAAAGTTAAGCCCAATAACATTTGTATTTAAAGCCAAAATAGGAAAGAGGTATCCAATTTAGGAACAACGATCCCCCTTAAATTGATTTTTTGTGAACGCTATTTTGTTCTTACAAGCCGGAGGTGGAGTTGAACGATCGCGGCATGGCGAAATCTCCCGCAAAATCCATTTTTTCTGTTTTCCAAAGTATTTTGGCGTCTAGCATAATTTTTAGTGATTTTTGAGGAGTTTATTGGTAAATCCTTTTTATGACGTCTATTTTGGCGACAACTATTATTTTTTCTTGCGCGTAGACTTTGAATAGGGCTCTATATTTTCCAATGCGTAGTCTGAAGGCGTCTGTTTCGCCTGCAATCTTAACAATGCCAAGTCTAACTGCCGGGAAATCCTCAAGCTGTTTAAGCTTATCGACTATGCGCTGCTTCTCTTCAGACTTTAGATCCTTTAAGAATTCATATGCCCTTTTATGAATGAGAACCCTAAACTTCATTGAGGGATTTCAACTCGCCAAAGCGTTTGTTCTTAACGATCTCGTCAACTTCCTTTAATAACATGAATTCCTCGGTGGTTAGGAAAACATCTTCAAGAAAATCCCTTAACTCATCAAGCTTCCTTCCAATTTCCTCAACCTTTTCCATCAACGTCTCCGTCTTGCCCAAAAACTCACCAAAAATACAGTTAGAAAGCACACATATAAACACTCACTTCTGCCGACCAACCGACCCGAGTAAAAATGATCGCTGGCTGGTAAAACTATGGAAAAATCATCCTAAATCTTTCAGAAAAAGGTTTATTGCTTCTTAGATTGTTAAGGCCTCAGCAATTTTTAATGGGCCTTGACTTTTGAATGTTCTGGATGGTTTTATGGAGTGGTTTTCCTTTATATGTTAACTGCTTCAAATTTTAGTGAATATATGAGCTAAGCTGTTTTTAATGTGCTACGTGGTCTTGTAGTTATTGCCCTTACTTGAAAGAGCCTCTTATTAGTAGGGAGGATGCCCTACTGAATCATTTCTTTAGTTTTTTTTAAGGTTTGTGACTGTTGCTTTTACTGTTGGGTTATATTCTGCGAGACTTTTGCATGCATCAATAAGGAAGCCGAAAAGACACGAGAGACTGCAACTTATAATCCACAAACGTCAACACTACAAAGCCTACATCATAACCGACAATCCAACCCTTAATGGATCATCAGCTCCAAATAGTATTGTTTGAAAAGCAACTGAAGAACAACAGTAACCAAAACGTCCAAAACCAGTTAACCAAGCCCTTCCATTAACAGCAACTAACAGAATACATAAAAATTCTTTAAAGCATAATTTTCTATTTTATATAGCTGTTTGATAAAGTGATGTATGAATCCCATTGTAGGGAGTTGAGTGAATTTGCCTGTTGAGGTTAGTTTGGAGTTGTATGGTGAGCGGGGTGTTGTTTTGCCGTTTTTTACTGGGCATGTGGCTAGGGGTTTGTTGCTGCATATTGTTAGGCTGGTGAATCCTAGTGCAGCTGGTGTTTTGCATGAGCTGAATGTTTCTAAGCCTTACAGTGTTACGCCTTTGCGTTTTAGGAGCCTATCGCGGGTTGATAATGGCTTTGTTTTGGATCCCACTTCTCCTTGTCATGTGAGTTTTAGGTTTTTGATGGATGATTTGGCTGGTTACGTGTTAAAGTTTTTTGAGAAGCAGAACAGCGTCATGATTTTTGACAAAGTTTTTCGCATAGCCTCCTTAAACATTAAAAGTAAAAGCTACAGGGATTTAGAGCGTGAAGCCGATGCGGCTGAACGGTTTAAGCTTGTTTTTGAGACACCTACCTACTTGCCATGTTTGGGAAGCAGTTACCGCTGGATGTTTCCCGACGCTGTAAGAGTTTTTTGTGAGTTGATACGTGTCTGGAACAAGTTCAGCGATGGTAGACGCTTTGGCAAAGAGGAGTTTTTAGCCTATAAGGGGTGGCTGAGTAAGAATATTGGGGTTTGCGGTTACAAGCTTAGAACAAGGTTAGCTGTTATGCGAGAAAAGAAAGCTGTGGGGTTTATGGGATGGTGCGCTTACGAGATGAAAGATCTGGAAAGCGAATGGAGCAAGGTGACGGTTATGCTGGCGAAATACGCAGAATACTCAAACATAGGAGGAAACAAAACAGCAGGATACGGAGTGACAAAAATTAAGTATAATCTATCCAAGTTTCGTTAGGATTTGCTGTGCACTGTGTAAACCAAAAATTTTGTATTCTTTCTTTCTAAGCTCATAATTTGTTTTGAGTTCTACGGCTCTCGAAAGAAGCTCGCCATTTATATGTCCTTGAAGCAAGTAATAAAGTAATTTGTTTAATATTCCTACACATATCTTTCTGTAATTCGCATCGCTTATGTAAAGTGAAAAAATGAATCTACAAATGCTTGGAATTTGGTCATCGCCTATAAAGAAGTCTCCATAATATTTCGTCATAATCTCTTTTAGTCTGGGAAAAACGTACATTCTTTTCTTTTGTCGTGAAAGCACAAAAACAACTAGTGACGCGTCATCAGGTATCTCTAAAAGAAACTTCCCAAAATCTCTAGCAATTTCAATTCTTTCTTGCATGTCTTTCCAGAATTTAGCAAAATATGAAAGAAATATGAAACTCATTATAAATTCTTCTAATGTCAATCCTCTAGGTATATTCAGGCTTGAAAGTAATTCCTTAACATTTAACCCAGAACGTTCAGCGCCTGTTACCAAATAGTTTTTATTTATTAGCCATTCTTTGAAACTCTCAGTTACCTTCGCTGGAGCATTTTCAATATTTAAGACGTAATCAAAACAATGCACTCCTGTTAGTAAAAGGTAAAGAAACCTCCATAATTCTTCCGATTTTGGAACCTCCTCCTCCAAATAAAAATTGGGGGCTTGCTCCTTGCTGATAATGCAAGGAGTAACCAGCACATTATAACCTTCTAATAAAGCCTTCTTTATTATAAAATCAAGAACTGTTTGGATCTTCGCCTTCATTTCATTAGGCGCGACAATCATTTTTTCATTACTGGCCGTTATAACAAAATTACCACCCCGAAAGTTAGCTTGCAACAATTTTTTTACGATAGGTAAGCAGTATTGTGTGTTTATGTCGTTTTCCAAAAATTTGAAAAGCATTTCTTTGTAACTCATATTTCATATACCTCGTTTATGAAATCCATATTTAGAGTTATAAATTATGCCCTTTAAGTTAGCTATAGGAAAAATGCTTTCTTCAAGTTTTGCGTTTCTTAACCACCAAAATGGAATAGGAACAGCCAATTCTTTCAATTCTGCCATTAACTTACTTTTCTCATCGAAACTTTTGCATGAAAAATCCTTTCGCAATAATTCAGCCACATAACTTCTCATGGGCTTCTCCTCTATACAGTTCGGATGTGGAATTACCAGCGTAGTGAAACTTTCTCTGTAATTTAATGCTCGGGATATTTTTTCATCTTTTACATCAAAAGAGTAAAAAAATTTCAATAGTTCCTCCCAGTATTTCATGTTGATGCTTCTTTTCGCAAGGGTCATCTCATTTAATAAATCTTCGTAACTAAGCGATAAATCTGCTTTTTCTATCAACTGTTTTTCATTACGCAGGTTTTCGCCTTCAAGCTCCCTAATGATCTCTTCAGAAATTTTTAGTTCGCTTTCAGAATAAGGATAACTTTGTGGATTTTCAACATGCGGCTTAAAGATATGGACATTTATTTCCTTGGTTCTATCTCCATACCTGTTAACTCTGCCGAACCTTTGAACAAGTGCTGGAAGTGAAGCAAGTTCTGTGAACATGGCATCATAGGATAGATCTAGTGAAACTTCACATACTTGTGTTGCGATAGCAATGTGCGGTTTTTCTCGGTTATTATTTAACCAGTTCTCTTTTTCTTTCCTATCGTTATACATGGTTCTGGCATGAAAAACTATGAACTCTTTGCCGTAGGATAATTTGTATTCATTTTCAAATTTTTTGCCCAAATTATTTGCATTTTCTACGGTATTGGTGATAACCAAGACTTTTTTACCCTTTTGTCTTTCTCTAATAATGCTCTCTACAGAATTTTCAATTTGCTTATCCATGTATTCCCACATTACTCGCCGCTTTTCCTCATAACCCTTAGAATAATCCAAAAAATGATTTATCTGAAAATTTTCACAAAAATATTCAATTAATGCGCGAGGAAAAGTTGCTGACATGAAAAGAACTTTGAAATTGTAGGTCATGGCATATTTTTTTAAAAAAAATGTCAATAAATCGAGCATCAAGGGATTTAATAAATGAACTTCGTCTATTATTAGACCGGAATCTCTAAACATAACACGTTTAGTATAATATTTTCCGACTTGAAGAAAAGCCAGTAAAAACTGATCTATGGTAGTTATGTTATAAGGCGCCGTGAAGTTCTCTATAAAATATAGGTTCAAGAGTTTTTCATAATCTTCCTTCAATTCAGTGTCCAGAAAGTAAAAGTATTTTGCAACTTCTTCGTTAGATGCTTTGCGAAGTTTCTCAAAAAAATTGTTTATTGCTGTTATCGTAGGAAGAAGATAAAAAACTTTCGAAACATTTTTGTCTCTAAAAAATAGTAATGAAACGTCGGTCTTTCCCCAGCCAGTATACGCTCTAAGCATTGAAATATTAGGCAGACCAGCCAGAGTTTTCTGCTCATTCCACCTATTTTCGTCTAATTTTTTGGCAACAATTTGCTTCACAAAATCTTCTGTGATCACTGGACGTTTCAACTGCACCGCTTTACCTTTCGCTGAACATACGTCGGCTATTTTGAAAAGCCCGAAAACATCAACCACATCGATTATCAAATTAAATTGGTTATTGACCATTTCGCTTAATGAAGAGTTCATCTCATCCTTGAAAAGCACATTAAAAACATTTCTAATCGAATACCTCTTCCCACCATACTCTATTGTTTTTTCTCCGATGACATCAGAAAGTGGTGAGTGATGTTTCAAAATTAAAAATTTTAGAATGGGATCCAGATTTTTTTCATGGTATTCGATTTTTTTCTCCAACATGTACTCTAGTGAGTGGTGAGCATGTCCCTCTTTTGAGTTAAAGTTCCAATTAACATGCATTTTTCCGGTATCGTGATACTCTGCAAGAAATTTTGCTATTTCAAAATATTTTTCTCTGAGCCCATAAAACTGTAAATATTCGCCTAGTATTGCCAGAACTTCTTGGATATGCTGGGAAATTGTTTTGTTTTCATGGCTTAGCTTACAAGCTGGGTTAACCCATTTTTCCATTATGCTTCTCCATTTTAAAGTTATTTAAATTATAAAGACCTATTTTTTCGCTATATGTGCAAGGTATTTTCCTATTCAACTTTACTTTCCCTCTTGTTATAAAGTAAAAATTAGGATTATCTGATAGTGTATGCATCACTGGGAGGATTTGTAATGTAACTTCTAGATTGCTTTTTATGCTTAGGTCAACCCAGTCTCGGGGAGCGTAATTTGTAATTTCATCTGACTCTATGACGTCATCTATTCCAACAACGGCCCAATCTTCTGCAAAGAAATCATTTTGCCCACCGTAAGGTAAGAATTCAACAGCCTTTCTTACCTTATCTTGTATTTTAATTACCTCTTCTTTTTCCCCTGCAAGTGCAATTAGGTATGTTGGATTGTTAACGAGGTTTAATGTCGCAACGCCTATTTCCACTCCATAGCTTTTGTATTGTCTAAAAGTCGCATTTTCATTTATGAAACCGTTATATTTAACAAGTTTTGCCCCAAACATAAATTTTTGAAGATCGCTAATTTTTTCCCTTTCCATACCTAAAAAAGCACCAAACATCCCAGCAACGGATGTTGGTAATGGAATAGGATATGTAAGCCTGAACCCCTTTGTGTAGTGAACCTTAAAAAAGGCTTCAGAGAAGGAAACTTTAACTATGGCAGCCTTCATTATCTTGTCACGCAAAAGAAGTCGGCTATCTTATTAATAGCCTCTGACACTGATAGCTTTTTGAGAATCATTTGATCAGATAAGTGCAACTGTTTTGTATAGTCGATTAAAAAGAAACTCGCACCACTTCTCACAATTTCATCTCTTGATAATAGATTATTTAAACCATCTAAGCAAACAGAGTTTTGATCGAAGTCGAATGTTAAATGCTGGTAAATTGGTAATGGTCCATTGGCTGACAATGCTATTAGAGCTGTTAGATATTCCGGCATGTTTAATGAGTTTGTTCTTCGTGGTAAAATGTAGGACGGTGTTAAGAAAACCTGTAAAAAGGCTTTAATCCTCTTCTTTCTAGCATCTTCATCTAGCATGAAAATTGATTTTCCGTTAACTTCTTTATGGATAAGCTTCTTTTTTAATTCATCTTCACCTTTCAGCTCGCTTTCATCAAACATCCCAATGTTTTCGTACATTATACAATTGATTTTTCCTATAAACTCGGCCACTTCTACTTCAAAGGGAACGGGGTTTTCCTCATCCTTTTTACTCCACGGTCTTGGAAACCTAGCAGCAAATTCAGCTTTTACAGGAGTATCTCTTAGCGCTTTAAGATACGAAAGGGCAATTGGACCTTGCCTCCTTCTGGCAGTCTTACCTCTTCCTAGCGTCACCATGTACCCAAACAAATCGTTATCAATAAATCTTATAGGATCACCCGTATCACTTAATCTAAGCGTTTCCTCCGCCCCAGGATTTTCAATGAAAGGGTCAACCTCAAACCCCATGTCCTTCAAAGCATGTCTTATGGCGTATTTTATCGCTCTTGCTGAGACAAAAGGTAAAACCTCACCACTTGAAGAATACATCTTCTTCAGTGTTACTCTAGTTCCTATTACCTCATCTGCATTTACATTTCCTGAAACTTTTGCGATTATGGATATTTGGGCAACTTTCAACTTTCACACCTCAGTAACTACTTAAAGCATTTAGTAACCCAGAGAGAATCGCCGATTTTAAATAATAAAAACTATCTCCGCTCCATCGTTCCTTTGACTGAAAAATTTCAGGGAGCAAACTTACAGGGGCTTGTATATTGATGTTCGTTCTATATTCACCAAGTTTTTGGGAGAGTTTATCTAAGAATCGGCCGGGCATTTCCTCGGCTCTAATATCGAAAATCAGCCGCTTTAAGTAATCCTTCCCTCTCTCATGCCCGCATTTAGACTTACTAACGATGTCCTTACCTACCGCAAAAGCCCAGTCAAAAATTTTCCTAAAACTTGCTTCCGACATATATCATCGTTAACCTTGTTATCCAATTTAAATTTTACGTTATAGGTCAATTTGGCATACTTGTTTGTGCCCACATCCTCCTTGGCATTTGTTTTTGGCCACTCTTATGGGGGGTAGCGTTTCCTCTTTGATTATTCTTTTTACGTGTCCAATCACCCTTTTTACGTAGCCTTTCATTGTCGGCGTAATTTCAAACTGTAAAATTAGCTGTTCTGGGATATAATTGACAAAGCCCCGCTTAACAATGGAGCTAAAATTTTCTTCAACAAGCAAGGCGTAAGCCACAAGCTGATACTTATGATCCATATAGGCCTTTCCGCCGTCAGAATTCATGTTTTTATACTCAACTGGTATGTATTCGCCTTTAGCTGTCTTGATTACGCAGTCCACAACGCCTTGAAGCTGGAGCTTTTCTGAAAAAAGTTGAACAAAAAGCAGTTTCTCGGCGCCGACAAATTCTGGCGAGTAGTAAACTGCGCCTTTGCGGCGCAGTTCTTTGCGCACATAATCTTCATGCAGTTCTTGACTTTCCTCCTGTTGAGAGCCGAAAACGGGTTGGGCATGCAAAACACGGTCAAAATACACAAGCCTAGGACAATAAATGTAATGTTTAACGTCAGTTACTGAAACATAAGGTTCAGCAACGTCCGAAACAGGCAAGGGTTGCCTCTTTCCCAATCGGACAACCAATGTTTAACCTCACTCATCATCTATTTTTCGCAAGCTTTTCTATGGTTTCCATGATTTTGGCGTAGGTTTCGATGCTGCATCTCCATCCGGCATAAACCATCTCGTTTATGGCTTGTTTAGCCCTCTCCCATGTAATAATTCCATCAAAAACTGCCTTCGCTAAGATGTATGGTGTGCCCGCATAGGATATTCCGTAAATTTTAGCTGTTTTCCTCGCCACTTCATCGTCTATTATGGCTGTTCCACGCTGTTCCTTAGCTATTGTTAGAACTTCAGCGTCAGCTATATGAAGCCCCCTCGTCTGCAAAAGACTTTCCAGAAAAACCTTATCTTTAGGTTCAACAATCTTGAACACACCTTTTAGAAAAAGCTTGTCTAAAATTATGGCATCCACAACGCCTTTACGTTTTCCTTCATCTACCACTTCTTTTTTAACGCTTGGAGAGGTTAACTTCTCATCTTTCAACTCTTCAAAAATCTTGCTAAGCCCTACCTTGGTCAGGTAGATTAGCGGAGTAGCATTAAAAACGAACGTTTTCACTTAGATTCCGCCAAAAATGCTTCTTTAAACTCTTTATCGATTTCTTCTGGCGTATAACTAACCCACTCGATATTGCGTTGCTTTACTAGGTCTGCAAATTCCCAAAGGGAAAGTTTAGCTATTTCAGCAGCCTTAGCAAAAGTCACTTTTCCATCGCGTAGCAACTCTAAAGCTTTTTGCTTTCGCCATTCTCCAATACCCAATTGGAGAAGAGTTCTCACTGCTGTAGCCTTATCCAAACCTTCCCGCTCAATTACCTCTTGAATTTCTTTCTCGATTTCTTCAGGAATCCTGACAGCCAAAGGCTTAAGAGCCAACAGCTCACCGTATACAAATGGTACCGAACGCATACATAAATATTGCGGCACGTCAAAAGTAGGCTATTTTCTCTTTTTCCTCTTTAAATTCATACTTTTTGGGTTTTCCCACTTCTTTTCTACCCTTAAAACACGTATCACACAACGGATAAAGCTGAACATTTTCTGTTAAATCCTTAATCAAGTTTTTCAAGTCCACGATTAGGCTGTTTAGTTCGTCGCGGCGTAGATGGCCGATGAATGCGCTGTATTGTATCCTTTGCAATCCATAATCTTTAAGGGTTTCAGCAACCAAAGCTCGCAAGTTATCGTCGGTAATATCATAAATAACCACGTAACGCATATGCTATCACCAGCCTAGGGTAAACGGTGTATAATCTGCCTCGCGTAGTAGAAAGCGTGCTACACGCCTAACTTGATGGTGAATAAAGTTTTTTATAGATCCACGTCGCCCCTCAAACATGACATCTGTATCTAAGCGCTCCTGAAAACTTGCAACCAAAGTTTTAACAACTTCCCGATTTAATATTCTGCTCTCTTCCGCAGCTTCAGCAACGATGATCTCATTAGGTTTAATCACGTTCTTCGTTACTAAGCCGATAAGGGTTCTATCCACAACTTGCTGTCTAAACTCCTCCATCAAATCCAAAACTAGCGAGGGTTTGCCAGGTCTGTCAGCGTGTAAGTAGCCCGCATAAAAGTCTAAACCAGCATAGCCAATGGCTTTCCAGACTTCTGGAAAGAGAATTGTTTGATAGCCAAAGTTTAGCATAGCGTTGAAGGGGTCGCGTGCTCCTCTTGTTATTCGCCCTGTGAAGCCTAACTCTGCTGGCAATACTTGTCGGATAGCATTCCAATAAAAACGTGCGGCTTCAGCCTCTAAATTCATCAAATCTTGGCGTTTATCATCAATTTTAAAGCCTTGCTCTTTATCAACTTTGGCATATGTTTCATCTATAGCCTTTCCAGCTTCATAAAGCCTTTCGGAAAGCGCTGGATCGCTCTGACGCCTATTTTTAGCCATTAACTTTAAGAGATTCGCTTGGTTTGCAAGTTTTCCAGCTA